>Ga0080064_1001501_pt1 | contig 46571 bp, 30 predicted proteins | sample Subgrocontami54m_FD_69260 | JGI IMG/M metagenome (GOLD analysis project Ga0080064, IMG submission 69260) | Subsurface groundwater microbial communities from S. Glens Falls, New York, USA - GMW46 contaminated, 5.4 m (SPADES assembly) (version 2) ...
CACGCCCGTAAGGGCGTGCGACCGCAGGATCACGCCCTTACGGGCATGATCCACCGCGCCCTCACGGGCGCGACTCCAGCGATCGTGCATTCCGGTATCCCGTGGAACTTAGTGCGTCCTACTTAGTGTTCCGTCCAGCCCACAGGAATAGCCTGGACGGAACACTAGCCCATTCGACTGACAGCTTGGTGAGCCCTGCGTTAAAGGGGGCTCATGGCTGCGCCCCCGCGTCGTGGCGCCCGAGGGCGCTCTCGATCGTCCACCGCGCGACGGAGGCTTCGCGCCACGCGTCCGCCTCGGAGCGCTGCGCCTCCTTCAGGTCCCGCTGGGCTTGCAGCAGCTCCGCGTAGCCGATCTGCCCCGCGTCGAAGAGCTTCCTCGCGCTCGATTCGACCTTCGTCAGCTTCTCGGAGAGCGGGTGCGCGAACGATGCCCAGTTCCTCACGGCTGATCGCACACGCTCCCAGTCCAGGCAGAGGAAGGCGACCACGGCGCGGCGCGCCTTCTCCTCCTCGGTTCGCGCGGCCAGGAGCGCGGCCTTCGCCTTCTCGATCCCCGCCCCGTTCCAGTTGAGGAGCGGCACGGGGAACTCCCCCGTCGCGAAGCTGGCACGGCCATCCCCGTCGCGCTTCGTCCCGCCGCTGCCCTGGACGTCCGCGAGGGGGATGACGGCGAGCTGCTCCACGTGGAGCTCCGCCTCGGCCGCATCGACGAGCGCCTTCGCCTTTGCCCACTCCGGGTCGGCGGCGAGGGCGAGCGACAGGAGCTCCTCGGGCGGCGTCTCGGCGTCCCCGAGGGCGCCCGGCCGCACCGCGCCCGCCTCCTCGGTGTCCATGACCCGCGGGAAGCACGGCCGCCCCGCGCCGAGGGCGAACGCGAACGAGAGCTGATCCCTCCTGAGCTCCCCCTCCGACGCGGCGAGGTCCCCCTCGGCCTTGAGGACCTCCGCCTCGGCGCGCTCCACGTCGTAGGCGGACCGGATGCCCAGGTCCATCCCCTTCCTGGCCAGCCGCAAGGACTCCCGTCCGGTCGCAAGGAGGTCGGTCGCGATGCGCACGCGGCGCTGCCCGGCGACCAGGCCGATCCACGCGACGCCGATCTCCGCGGTGAGCTGCCGCTGCTCCAGGTGGACGCCCGCGGCCTCGGCCTCCCGCCCCGCCTCCGCCGCGGCGACCTTGTACGCGCGCGGCCACCAGAAGAAGACCGGGTACGACACAATCGTCTTCTGCGACTCGATCGAGACCCCCTCCGCGTCGTGGAGGCCGATTCCCTCCCACTCCAGGGAGACGGTCGGGTTCGGAAAGGCCTGGGCGGAGGAGAGCCCCGCGCGGGCCGCGGCGAGGCGGGCCTCCCATTGCGCGGCGCGGACGTCGTTCGAGCGGGCGAGCGAGAGGCACTCCGCGAGCGGGAGCGGGTGGTCAAACGCCGACGGCTCCAGGGCGTGCCAGGACGGCGGAGGAGGCGTGGAGACGCACGAAGCGAGGAGGAGCGCCAGGAAGAGCGTCAGGGCGGTCTTCATGCGGCGGCCTCCGCGGGCTTGGGACGGCGATGCTCGGGCTCCCCGAGGATCAGGTGCATCACGGGCACGACGAGCAGCGTGAATACGGTCGACACGGACAGCCCTCCCACGATCGCGATGGCGAGCGGTCGTTGGAGCTCGGCGGCCTGCCCGAGGTTCAGGGCGAGGGGCAGGAGCGCCATGATCGCCGTCAGGGAGGTCATCAGGATCGGCCGGAGCCGCACCCTGCCGGCGGTCACGAGCGCCTCCTCGAGTGTCGGCGCTCCCTCCGCGCGGAGCTGGGCCGTGTACTCGATCAGGATGATTCCGTTCTTCACGACGAGTCCGACCAGCATGACAAGGCCCATGAGCGCGCTGATGTTGAGCTCGGTGTCCGTGAGCCTGAGCGCCAGGAGTCCTCCCACCTGCGAGAACGGGAGCGTCAGGAAGAGGACGAGCGGCAGCCGGTATGACCGGAACTGGGCGACGAGGAGGAGGAACACGAGCCCGGTTGCCAGGGCCAGGACGAGCAGCAGGTTCCCGAAGGCCCGCTCCTGGCTCTCCACCTGCCCCGCGAGCGTCGCGTGAACGCCCTTCGGCCAGGCGATCCCCGCTAGCGCCGCACGGACGTCGCGCGCGACGCTGCCGAGGTCACGGCCGGCGAGTCCGGCCTCGACGGAGACGACCGGCTGCTGGTTCTCGCGCGCGAGCTCGTTCTCGCTCGTGTGCTCCTCCACGCGGGCGATGAGCGAGGCGGGGATGATCCGCCCGTCCCCGTTCGACATCGGAAGCTGGGCGAGCCACGTCGGGTCGCGACGGATCGCGTCGGGATACCTCACGAGCACGGGGACGAGCTGCTCCCCTCGCCTCAGGAACGTCGATCCCTCTCCCATGAGGGCGGTGCGTAGCTGGTCTCCCACCTGGGCCGCGGAGAGCCCCGCCCGGCTCACGGCGTCCGCGTCGAGGCGATAGGAGATCTCGGGGCTGCCGAAGGAGACGCCGTTCTTCACGTCGACCACGCCCGGAACCTTCTCGAGCCGCCCGGCCACGAGCTCGGCCGCAGCCTGGATCGTCCGGTAGTCCGTGCCAAACACCTTCACCTCGATCGGCGCGGGATTCCCCGCGAGGTCCTCGATGGTGTCCTGCATCACCTGGATGAAGCTGACGTCGATCTGCGGGACCTCGCGATGGACCCGTTCGCGCACCTCGGCGACGACCTCGGCGAGGCTCCGTTTCCGCTGCGAGAAGGGCTTCAGGCCCACCAGGAAGTCCCCGGTGAACTGCTCCGTCGCGAAGAACCCGAGCTCGGCCCCGGTCCGCCGGGAGAACGACTGCACCTCGGGGGTCGACAGGAGGATCTCCTCGATCTTGCGGCAGTTCTTGTCCGTCTCCCCGAGCGAGGTGCCGACGGGCATGAAGTAGTCGAGGACGAACCCGCCCTCGTCCATCTGGGGGAGAAACCCGGTCTTCTGCTCCCAGGCGAACGCGCCGCCGATCGAGACGAGGGCGAGGAGCGCCAAAGCCGCGAGGCGAGGGCGGGCGAGGACGCCCCGCACGCGCCGCTCGTACGCCGCCGCGAGGCGCTCGACGAACGGGCGCGACGTCCGGATCCCCGGGCGGGGTCCCAGCCGGCCTGCGGCCAGGAGCGGCGTGATCGTCAACGAGACGAGCATCGAGACAAGGATGCCGACCGCGAGCGTGACCGCCATCGCGTTGAAGAACTGGCCGACCACGCCCTCCAGCAGGACGAGCGGGAGGAAGACCACGACCGTCGTGAGCGAGGAGCCGACGACGGCGCCGAAGACCTCCTGGGTGGCCGCGACGGCCGAGAGGCGCCGGTCGACGTCCGCGCGCAGTTTCCGAGCGATGTTCTCCACGACCACGATCGCGTCGTCGATGATCAGCCCGATCGCGATCGCGATTCCGCCCATCGACATCAGATTGAGCGAGGCCCCGAGCGCCTGGAGCACGGCGAAGGTCCCGAGCACCGAAATCGGGATCGCGAGCGCCGCCAGGAGCGTCAGGCGCACCGAGCCCAGGAAGACCCACAGGACGAGGACCGCGAGGGCGATCCCGATCCCGATTGCGTCCCTCACGGACCCCAGCGAGTCACGGACCAGCCGTGCCTGATCGTACACCGGCGTGATTGAAACGCCGGGTGGCAGGCCGTTCCGGACGTCCGCGACCGTCGCCGCGACGTTGTCCGAGAGCGCCGTGACCTTCCCGCCGTAGCGCATGAACAGCGACACGACGACGGAGTCCTGGCCGTTCCCCGTGACGACCTTCGTGCGGTCCTCGAGCCCGGCATAGACGCGGGCGAGGTCGCGCACGTGGACGGACTCTCCGGACCTCGTCGGGACCGGAAGCCCTTCGATCTCCGCCAGGCTGCGCAGCTCGTTCGATGCGAGGATCTGGAACTGCCGGTAGTCCTTTTCGAGGACGCCGACCGCCTCGACACGGTTTCCCTCGCGGATCGCCCCTGCGAGGTCGTCGAGGGAGAGGCGCGCGGCGGCGAGGCTTCGCGGGTCGGCCTCCACGATCACGGCGCGCGTCTGCGCCCCCTGCAGGGTGACGAGGAAGACGTCCGGCAGGCGCGAGAGGCGCGGTTTCAGCTCCGCCTGGACCCACTGGTGGAGGTCCGCCCCGTCGCGGATGTCGCCTGCCGCCCCGGCCGCGTCGAGGCTCACGTTGAACGAGATGACGGGAAACACGGACGGCGTTTGCTGCTCGATCGTCGCGCTGAGGCCCGGCGGGAGCGAGGGAAGGAGGGTCCCCACGCGCGAGCGGGTCTGCGAGAGGGCCTCGCGCATGTCGGTGTCCGGCGCGAAGTCCAGCGACAACTCGGTCGCGCCGCGGATCGTCTTCGATCGGACTCGCACGAGCCCGAGCACGGCGCTCACCGCCTCCTCCAGGGGGCGCGTGACGCCGATCATCATGTTCTGGACGGACTCCTCGCCCTTCTCGGCGATCACGACGATCCGGGGAAACGCGACGTCCGGGTAGATGCCGCTTGGCAGCGTGAAGAGTGCCGCGACGCCCCAGGCGCAGAGGCCGAGCGTGGCGATGGAGATCGCCTTCCCGTGCCTCAGCGCGAACCCCGCGATGCCCCCGCCGTCGGCGTTCATCGCTTCGGCTCCGGCACCACCCGCGCCCCGTCGGGCAGGTTGTAGTGCCCGTCCACGATCACGCGCGTCCCCTCGGAGATCCCCTCGCCCTCGACGACGGCGGTCGCCACGTCGCGCGCGAGGACGATGACGTCGGTCGCGTGCGCGAGGTCGCCTCCGTCCACCACGTAGACCCTCGAGCCCCCTTCGGCCGGGAGGAGCGCGGAGACGGGCACGAGGATCCCCTTCGCGGGGGCGGAGACGTCCACGTCCACGAAGACCGCCTCGCCGATCCGCGGACCGGTGGCGGCCGGGTCGAGGGCGATCGTCACGGGTACGAGCCCCGTGTCGGGATCGACTCCGCCGCCGATCGAGCAGACACAGCCGGTGCGCTCGCTGCCGCTGAGGGAGGCCTTCGCGCCGACGAGTACCTCGTCCGCGTCGCGGGGCGCAAGGCCGAGCCGTACAGCCAGCCCGGAGTCGCCGACGACCGTCGCGACGACGCATCCAGGCTCGATCATCTGCCCCACGGAGACCGAGAGGCCGCTCACCCGGCCCGCCCGACGTGCGGTGATCGTCGCCGCGGCGAGGAGGCGCCCCGCGGTCTGCGCGTCGGCCTTCGCTGCGTCCACGGCGGCCTCGATCCGCGCAAGCTCCGACGCGCGCCCCTTCTCCCGGAACCAGCGCGCCTTGTCGGAGGCGACCCTCGCGGCGCGCTCGGCAGCGTCCGCGGCCTGGGCGGCCTCCGTCGCGGCCTTCTCCGAGGCGAGCTGGTCGGCGAGGAGCCCCTGCTGCCGATCGGCCTCCCTGCGCGCTTGGGTCGCCGCGAGGCCGGACTGCGAGGCCGCCAGGTCGAGCTCGGCCTGCTGCGCGTCCAGGCCGAATTCCCGGGCGCGCGCCAACTCCCCTTGGACCGTGCGGAGGGCCGCGTCCGACTTCGCCGAGGCCTCCTTCATGGGCCGGTCGTCGAGGAGCACGATGGGCGTGTCCGCGTCGACACGCTGGCCGTCAGGAACGAGGACTTTCGCTACGACGCCGCCGGCCAGGGACACGAGCGAGGCCTCCTCCTGGGGGAGCGGGGCCACCGTGCCGATCGCATGGAGGCGGACGGGCATCTCGCCGGCGTGCGCCTCCTCGATCCGGACCCGTGCGCGCGTCTCGGAGGGAGGCAGGGCGCTCCCCGGCTCTTCCTCGTCGTCGTCATCCGCTCGGACGGCCGCGACCAGGAGGAGGGACGCGACCACGATCGCCGCCCTTCGTCGCCATCGATTGGACATCATCAGGGGCCCTCAGGAGGAAATGCCCCGGACATGGGGCGCCGATGTCATTTCAAGGGACTTGCCGGTGTCAGACGACTCCTTCGTCGGCTTCGCTGGGTCCAGGCCACGGCGAGCGCGAGGAGCGCCAGCTCGGCCCCGCTCGCCGTCGCCACATGCTCCGACACCCACGGAACGATCTTCGCGTGCCAGTCCATGAGCAGGACGCCGATCGGGGGTCGATGGCGGCCGGCGGAGACCATCCGCTGGCGGACCTCGCTCCCCGGCCCGACACTGAACTCGATGAGGTGATGACCGATGTCCTCCTGCTGGAGGTCTCCGCCTCCCCCGCCGGAGACGACGTGCTCCGTTCCGTCGTGCTCGATGACGAGGTAGCCGTGCAGGTGGCTGCACAGGACATTCTCCACATGGTGACGGCGGATCAGCTCGAGCATGGGAGCGTAGCCGCGCGCGGCGGCCTCCTGCCAGTCCAGGCGCCTGCCTTCCTTGACCGTGAAGAGCGGGTGATGGAACACGAAGAACACGAGGCGAAAGCGTGCCCGCTCGCGGGTGAGGAATTCGTCCATCGGACGGATCTGGTCCTCCCCGACGAATCCCTCCGCGTCGTTGAAGAAGGCGAAGAGGCATCCGCCGGCCTCGAAGCGGAACACCTTCGGGCCGATGAACCGCTCGAAGAGGTGCGGCTGGTTCGTGGAGACGTCGGAGTTTCCGACCGCGCAGACCGTGGGCAGCTCCCAGCCCAGCCCCTCCATCAGCGAGAGGAAGTAGCCGTACCGCGCCTCGGTCGGGTACTTCACGATGTCGCCGCCGATGACGAGGAAGGCGGGGGCGCGGTCCCGCACGGACCGGAGGAGCTCGATCGTGGAGGCCCCGCCGTCCTCGGGGTCGCCCACGAAGAGGAACCGGAACTCCCCGTCTTCCGGCAGTCGCGGGATCAGGGCGAGGACCTCTTCGCGGTTCCCGACCCACGGGAGGCGTTCGGGGTACCGGACGCAACGCGCAGCGACGAGGGCGGCCGCGCCGAGGAGGGCGAGCGCCCAAAGGAGTACCAGGACCGTGCGGACGCACATGACCCGGAGGCCGGCGGCTGTGACTTGCACGGTCATGCCGATTTCGCCGCGGGCGCCTGGTCGGAAAGAGCTGTCCCCGCGAGGCTGGCGAACTCGGGGTGGATCTCCGCGAAGTAGAGCGTCCACGCGGCGACCGCCGCGAGGAATCCCGCGAGGGCCGACAAGGCAACCCTTCCTCGCGCGTGAGCGACGATCGACAGCATGCCGAGGGCCGCGACCCCCGCGCCGGCGATCCAGATCCAGGGCGGGAGCGGGACCCCGAGAAGCCCCATGGCCGGTCCGCCGACGGTGCCGGCCGCCACGGCGAGCAACAGGACGAACAGGGCGGGGAAGTGGAGCAGGCCCCGCGGCAGGCTGTGCGCCTCGCGCGCGGCCCACACGACGGCGCGACCGGCGAGGAGGGCGAGCGCCGGCAAGATCGGCAGGAGGTAGTGGTCCTGCTTCCCCGGCAGACAGCTCAGCACCACGAACGGCACGACAAACGAGAGGAGGATCAGGCGCCACGGCGACGACCACCCCTCCGTGCGCCGCTCCCTCCACTCCCTGAGCGCGACGAGGGGAACGACGAGCGAAAGGAGCAGCCCCTTGCGTCCCAGCGACCCGAAGTACCACCAGGGCGGGTGCAGATGGTGGGCCGTGGCGGGCGGGCCGACCTGGATGCCGAACGGCTGGAGGAGCTGCGCCTGGAGGAACCAGCGCACCTCCGGGGCGGAGAACCAGACGTAGGCGTACCACGAGACGACCCCGACGAGCGCCGCGAGCAGGGCGATCCAGGCGCGACGATCCAGCAGCAGTCGCGATCGACGCTGCGATATGGCCCACGCGGCCAGCGGCAGCGGCGCGAAGAGGAGCGCCGGCGTGGCCTTCGCCATCAGGGCCAGCGCGAGAAACGCGGAGGCGATGGCGATCCGCGCGGCCCGGGGTTCGCGGCAGGCGCGGTACCCCGCGTAGAGGGAGGCGTTCGCGAAGAAGGCGAGGAGCATCTCGTAGCTCCCGCGCCTCCCCTGCACGAGGAACTCGTAGGTGATGGCGAGGAGCGCGGCGGCGATGACGGCCTCGCCGGGCGCCCGCAGCTCGCGTCCCCAGGCGATCACGACGAGGAGGAGGCCGATCGCCGCGAGGACCGAGGGGAGCCGGAGCGCGAGGAGGCTGAATCCGTCCGACGCCATGCAGGCGAGGGCGGAGCACCAGTAGGCGAGCGGCGGCTTTTGCGGGCGGACCTCGCCGCCGATGCCCGGGAGGAGCCAGCCGCCGCCCGCGACGATGTCGCGGACGATCGCCTCGCAGCGCTGCTCCGCCTCGACCCTCGACGGCTCGCGTCCGAGTCCCGCGAGGAGCGCGGCCGCTGCGGCCAGCACGACCACCGCCCCTTCCCAGCGCCACCGCGGCGCCGATTCCGTCATTCCACCCTCCGTGCGTCCCCACCTCTATCATCGGCTGGGGGCCATGAGGGCAGGCTTAGGCCTGGGCTAGAGGATTCTCATGATGGTGTCGCCGTCTATCTCTCGACGAGCAGGTAGAGGGAGGTCTTCGGGAGGTCGATCCTGCCCGAGGCCTTTCTCGGCGCCGTGGAACGACTCGGGTAGCCGTGCTCGTCCAGGACCGTCAGTTTGCGCTGGGTCGTTCCCTTGAAGGTCACGGCGCCTTCGATCTCCTGCAGGTTGAGCGGCCCCGCGCCCAGGTCCTCGATGCGCCCCGCGTCGCTGACGCGGAAGCCGTAGGTCTTCTCCTCGGCGAAGGCCTGCACCAGCACCTTCGCGCTCGAGGCCAGCGGCTTGCCGTCGAGGCTCACGACGACCACGCAGCCGTAGCGGTTCTTCATCTCGATCGTCACGTCGCCGAGCTCGATCGGGCCGGCGTCGCCGAGGAATCCGGCCACTCCCTGCGCGTTCGGGCAGTCCACGGTGAGGACCCCCTTTCCGTAGTCGCAGGCGATTTCCCCCGTGGCGCTCTTCACCCGCTTTCCGGCCGCGTCGATGAACGGCCGCAGGTCCCTCTGGTCGAGCGCGGGCTTGCCGAAGCCTCGCACCACCCTGCCCACCAGGAACATCCGGGGATCGAAGCGGGCGTCGTTGTCGGTCTTCGCCCCCTTCGGGACGTCTGCGGCGCGCAGCTCGTCGAGCGCGGCCTCCTCCGCGAAGCCGCACCCGTCGAGGTCGAGCTGCCCCTCGGGGTCGAGGACCTGTCGGAGCACGATCGGCCCCTCCTTCAGGTCGCCACGACGAAACAGCAGGGCCGCCGCGGGGAATTGGCCGAGCACCGACGGCACCGAGAGCGGGAACTTCTGCGGCGTGCTCTGCCAGGACGGGCCCGATGTCGCGAACCAGTGGAATGCGCGCATCCCGTCGAGCGAGCCGTAGGCGGCCGCGAGGAGCGGCGCGTCGGCGCGGAGGCGGTTCGGCCCCGACCAGCCGATCTCGCTGATCATCTGCGGGCGGCCCTCGTACTGGACGAACGGGACCGGCGTCGCCCACGGGGCCAGGAGCGCGCTCCGGTCCTCAAACGTGTCGCCGACCGAGACAGCGTACGAGGCCCTCGCCCCCTCGTGCCGCCCTCCGAAGTAGCCGTGCCGATCGAGCACGTCGGTCGCCTGGTACGTCCACCGCTCGATGGCGCCGAGCTGCGCCTCGTCCGCCGTGCGCCAGTTGCTCGCGCTGACCAGCCCCTTGTAGCCGACGTCGTCCTTCAGCCACTTCGCGCACGTCGCGTAGAAGCCGCGCTGCGTCTCCGCGAGGAAGCGGACCTGGTCCGCCATGCGCGCTTTCTTCGCTGCGCCCTGGGCGATCCCCTGCGCCGTCATGTCCCACGCCTGGAACAGCCCCGCGCGGCCGCCCTTCGCGTCGTCCCGCTCGTGGCGCGCCCCGCCCCAGCCCGCGAGCGCCTTCTCGACCGACCCGTGGCGTTTCGAGAGCCACGCCCCGTAGGTCTTCTCGAGGAGGTCCATCTGCGCCGTCGGGATCGTGCGGTCCGAGAACGTGTAGAAGAAGAGCGAGTCTTCGTTCACCAGCTCGACGACAGCGACGGCGGGGTCCTGAGCGAGCGGCTTCCCCGTGTGCGGGTTCTTCGCCGTCAGGAGCCCTTTGGCCCACGCCCGGTGTCGCTCCTGGAACTCCCCATTGAAGTAGATCGCCGCGAACGGGTGCTTGTTCTCAGTGGCGCCGTACCCGTCGAGGCCGAAGGACGGCCCGGCGTCCACCCAGAGCGGGAAGTAGAAGGAGAGCACGACGTAGATCCCCCGCCTCTTCAGCGCGGCCACGAGCGATTGCAGCCCCTCCAGCCGCTTCGCGTCGATCCGCGTCGGATCCGCGGGGTCGAACGACGGCCCGTGGAGCCGCACCAGGTTGACGCCGCATTTCGCCAGCCGCCCCGCGAGGTACGCGTGCGACGCCTCGCCCAGCGCCCAGACGTCGGGGCCGCAGTTCACGGCCCAGAACCTCACCGACTTGCCGCTGCCGAGGAGGAACTCCTCGCCGTCGGCCTTCACGTAGCCGCGCTCGCCCGCCTCCTTCTCATTGAGGAAGGACAGGTCGAGCAGGGCCTCCTTCGTGAACGGGTCCGGGTCGGGCTCCCAGGCCCACCACCCGGCCTCTGCGAGGCCCGACTTCTCGCCGGGCTTCTGCTTTCCTCGCGGCGCGAACGGGACCCGGGTCAGGAGGAAGCAGTCGAAGCACGCCGTGGCGGGCTCCCCCTGCTTCGCCGTGAGCTGGACCTCGAGGTTGCGCTCGCCCGCCTTGAGCGCCACCGGGCCGAGCGAGACCCAGTTCGCGCAGATGTGGGTCGCCAGCTCGACGGAGTCTGCGAGCCCGACGTCGCGGCCGCACTCCCTCCACTCGCCCCCGTCGAACCGCCAGCGGAATGGCCCGTGCTTCCAGAACTTCCTCGTCCAGAACTGCCACTCGCCGTCGGCCGGGACGCGGACCTTCCACGAGGCGCGAACAGGATCTGCGCCGGCGGCCCCGCCGTTGAAGAGCCAGTCCCCGCCGGAGAGGGCCTCGCGGCGATCGCCGTAGTTCCGCGGGGCGAAGTCGCGGCTGTTGAACGTGTGGTCCTTCGAGTCCTCGCCCTCCCACCAGACCCAGTCCTGGGCGAGGACGGGGAGGGACGAGAGAAGGAGGACGAAGAAGACGGGTCTCATGCAGCTACTTCCCGTCCTCGGGCTTGCGGAGGTCGACCTCCAGCTTCTGGGCCCACCAGACGCCGGACTTCTTCACCATCTTGAGCTCGGCGTTCACCGATCCGCCCATGACGTCGTAGTCGAGCTCGACCTCGATCGTGACCACCCGGGCCCCTGCGCCGGTGACGAGGGCGCAGTTCTCGATCCCCTCGGCGAAGTGCCCGCCGGCATCCTCGTCGGACTCGGTGAACTGCTCCTCGAGCTTCTCGGGCGTGAGCTCGCCGCGTTCCGCCGGGGGACAGTACTCGAGCACGGCCTTCCAGTCCTTCTCCTTCACGGCCGCGACGAACCCCTCGAGGACCTTGGAGGGCGGTTCCTTCGCCTCGCCCGCCTCTCCCCCTTCGGCCTCCTCCTCCTTGTCCACCGAGAGCTTGTCGAGGTGCCAGGCGCCCTCGTCGTACTCGAACTTCGCCTTTCCGCGGAAGAACTTCCCGTCCTCGGTCGCGTGGATCCACCTCAGCACCAGCGCCGTGGCGCCCTCCTTGGGGTTGACCAGCTCCGGGCGCGCCTTCATGACCTCCAGGAAACGTCCGTCGGACTTCTCGTTTTCTTCCGCGATCTCCTTGTCGAGCTCCTCCTTGGTCATCTCCTCTTCGTCGAAAATCCGCGCGGCCGTCGCGACGTCGCGCTCCTCGAGGGCGCGGGTGATGTCGGCGAGGAGGCTCGCGGGCGTGTCCTCCGCGCAGGCGGAAACGGCGAAGGCAAGGACCAACACGGTGGCGATCGTGCGCATCGAATCCTCCAGAATGAAAGGTCGAGGATTCTACGGCGCGCGCGTCCCGTGAACAAGGACGCGCTGGCGTCGGCCCGGCGTTCCCAAGACCGTTCTAAGCCAGGTCTCCCCAGGTCTTCATCCCCGCCGGACGATGATCCTGGGAGGACCCGCCGCCTCACGCCTCTCGGAGCCGTCCATGCGTCGACTCGTTGCCGTCGCCGGCCTGCTGCCCGTCCTCCTGGGCGCCACGGGCTGCCGACTGGTCCGCTCGCTGATAGACACGCAGCCGGTCGTCGAGGTGCGCCGCGAGGAGTACGCCCGCCCCGTGAACGTCGTCGGTGGCCGGGCCGTCCTCTACGAGTCCAGCCTGCCCGAGGGAGACCCCGACCCGGACCTCGCCCTCCTCCTCCAGCACGCGCCCCTCCTCGTCCAGGGGGCCGCCGACGGGAGCGACTACGACCCGTCCTCGGACGAGATCGGGACGCCGCACCTGTCGAAGGCCCTGGGCGTCTCTATCGACACCTCGTGTCCGAGCCTCTTCGGCAGGGTCGAGAAGGAGACGGTCGGCGCCCGGGAGGCCTTCCAGCTTGTCTACGTCTTCTGGTACCCCCGCCGCCCCGTCGGGGTCGTCCAGAAGGGGGAGATCGACGGCGGCGTCTTCCGCGTGACGCTCGACGCGGCGGGCCGTCCCGCGGTCTACGAGTTCGCGCAGACATGCGGGTGCCTCCACGGCGTCTTCGTGCGCGAGAACGTCGAGGCCTGGGCCGCGGAGGAGTTCCACGGCGTCGAGGACGGGAAGCGACACTTCACCGAGAGGCATGCCGTCGGCGGGCACGACTGGGTCGTCCGGGACGTCGTGGCGGGAGTCGAGCCGGCCGTGCGCCCCGTGGTCTTCCTTTCCGCGGGGGGGCACGAGTGCGTCGCCCTCCAGACGACCGAGGTCGTCATCGGGTTCCCCGACTGTGACCGCCGGCGGGCCGACATCCGCCCATACGACGATCTGACGCGGCTCCCCGTCGACGGCGAGTCGGGCCGTACGGCCTCGATGTTCGACGACGAGGGGAAGGTCCGCGGCGCCTGCCGCTCGCGCGAGGAGGCGGTCTTCTCCGACCTCGACCACCCCGGCTGGCCGCGCCACCTGGACCGGATGCGGATCATGTGGGACGAGTGCGACTGGAACGACCCGCGCCTCCTCGAGACGTACCTCAGGTTGCCTCGAGGCTTCCAGGAACCCCAGGCCGTCGCCTCTCGCCTCGGCGGGACCGGGGCCGCCCCCGCCGAGGAGCCGTTGCCCTCGGAGGTCGTCGACGCGCTGAGGGACGGGAAGCCGGTCGCGCTCTTCTTCACGCATCGGCTCTGCTCGGGCTGCAAGGCCGTCGAGGAGGAGGTGATTCCCTCCCCGTCGGTCGTCCGCGCGCGGGAAGGATGGACCTGGCTCGAGGTGGAGCTCCAGGACGAGGCGGGGCGGAGCCTCGCGAACCGCTACCGCGTGGACGCCACGCCGACGCTCGTCGCGCTCGACCGGAACGGTGTGGAGCAGCGGCGTATCGTCGGGATCTCTACCGTCCGCCAGTTCGAGGAAGCGCTCGGCCAGCGGCCGTAGGACGGCCCGAGAGGAACTCGGCCACGGCCCCGCCGACCTCCTCCTCGTGCCCCCGGAAGAAGTGGTCGCTCGAGGGGACGACGACCCGCCGCGTCCCGACGGGCGTCGGCGCCTTCCCGGTGACGGCGAGGCCGTCGTCCTCTGCGCTCACGAGGAGGCACGGGGCGGCCAGGTCCGCGAGGCCCGAGAAGTCGTGCGCGCCCCACGGCGGGGCGATGAGGCTCCAGGAGCGCGCCGCGGCTCGCAGGCGCGGCGACCGGGCCGCGACGAACGCCCCGAACGAGTAGGCGACGACGTGCAGGGGACCGAGCATCGACTCCGCCCAGCCGAACGCGGCCTCCACGTCGCGCACGACGCCGTCATAGGTCCCCTCCGCATCCAGGCGGCTCCAGGACTCGAAGAGCGGCAGCGACGGGTCCGGCTGGAAGCTCCCCCCCACCCCGCGGTAGTTGAAAGCCACCACGGGCAGCCCCGCGCCCGCCACGCAGCGGGCGACGGCCAGGGCGACGTTGTTGTCGAGGTTCCCCGCGAGGAGCGGGTGCGGAGGGCAGAGCAGCGCGCCCCCAGGCCCCTCGTGCGCAGGGTCGTAGATCACCCTCGCCTCGAGGACCCCCTCGAGGGTGGGGATCTGGGTCGAGACCACGTCCAGCTCGTCGCACCGCATCAGTAGACCACCGCCAGATGGGCAGCACGCCGCTGCTCCGCCGAGCCGACGCCCGTGATCCCGCTCCGCCCCGCGAAGGGCCCCTCCTGAACACGCGTCGCGCGCGTCGCCGTGTCGCGCTCGACGAAGTTCACCAGCAGGAACGACTCGTCGAAGCGATGGACGACGACGCGGCCGCGCTCCCCCTCGGCGACCTCCCGCGTCAGGTTGACCTCCTCGGGGTCGTCCGGGTCCCACGGCGCCAGACGCAGGCGGAGCGCCGAGTCGTCCTCGAAGTAGACCGGCTCGTCGTCCGCTCCTGGCGGCAGCGACTCGAACGCCACGCCGAAGAGGCTGTTCCCGTACCCCGGCAATACGACCGCATGCGGGAACAGCTCCCCCCTCGCCCGGCGGCAGAGCGGGCCGTCCATCGGCAGCCCGCCGACGTGAATCCCGCGGACCCGCTTCCGCTCGCCCACGCTCATCCGCTCCGCGAGGAGCAGGAGGAGCGGCGGCGTGGTGAAGAGGACCTCGATCGGCTCGGCGCGGACCACGGCCAGGGCCTGCGAGACGACGTGGTCGGCGTACAGGCGGTGCCCGAGCGAGCCGGCGATCTGGCGACGCGACCACCTCGGGTCGCAATCGACGGAGAACGGCTCCAGGCTCCCCAGCCTCCGCGCCATCGCGCGCGCGGCCCGGTGGATGACGTGCGGCCCGCTGGGGCCCAGCCAGAGCCAGTTCGCCCCCCTCGGGAACCCGCGCAGGTCCGCCGCCCGCTCCCAGGGCGCGGCGAAGGCGGCGTCGAACTCGTCGGGGAACCAGACGCGGCGGCATGGCGCGCCGGTCGTGCCCCCCGTCTCCGCGAGGATCATCTCCGCGCGGCCCCGCCAGAGGCTGCGGGGCACGAAGTCCATGAGCGGGCGGGAGCGGAGGACGCCCGCATCCATGCGTCCCAGGCGGTGCAGGTCCTCCTCGATGCGGACCTCCGTCCGTACGTCGAACCCCAGCGCCGCCTGCCTCTCCAGCCAGTACGGCGATCCCCACTCGGGGTCGAAGTGCAGGTCGAGGGCGGCTTCGAGTGTGGCCATGTCAGGAGGCCTCCTTCCGGCGGAACGCGAGGATCAGGGAGGGGAGCAGGACCAGGTCGCAGGCGAGGCCGAGCCAGAGCGTGAGCGAGGTCAGGAGCCCGAAGTTGCGCAGCGGGACGAACGGGGAGGCCACGAAGCCGAGGAAGCCTACCCCGGTCACCGTCGTGGCCGCGGCCATCGCGCGGCCGGACCGGGCGAGCACGCCGCGGATCGCATCCTTGGGCCCGTGTCCCGCCTCCCGGAGCTCCCGGTAGGCATGGAGGAAGTGGATCGTGTCGTCCACGAGGACGCCGAATGCGATGCTCGCGATCGCCACCGTGGCGAGGTCGAGCGGGACCCCGATCCACCCCATCGCGCCGAGCAGCCAGACGACCGGGAGGACGTTGGGGACGAGCGCGAAGAGGCCCAGCCCGACCGACCGCAGCGTGACGATCATGACGAGACCGACGGTGAGAAAGGCGCTCGCGAAGCTCCAGACCAGGGTCTGCGAGAGGAGGGCCTGCATCCGGACCAGGAGCGCGACCGTGCCGGTGACGCGCGGCTGCGGGGACGGGCCGAGCGTCGCATCCAGCGCGCCCTCGACGTCCCGCAGGAGACCGAGCGTTCCCTCGGTGGACAGGGTGCGGGTGAAGAGCGTGACTCGCCTGGGTCCGGCCTCGGTCGCCCCGCGCGAGGCGAGCCAGCGGGCGCGGTCCTCGGGCAGGGGATGGAGGCGCAGGACGATGCCGCCGGGCATCGAGTGCGGCAGCCCGGGGCCGTCGGCGCCCGACCAGACCACGTGGGTGATCTCCGAGCGTCGGCCCGCGAGCCGTTCCAGCTCCTCGTTCACGCGCGGGATCCGATCACCCGGCCCGTCGATGCAGAGTTCGATCGGCGTCAGGCCGAGTCCCCGATCCTCGATCGCTCGGTAGTCCAGGCGGACCGACGCCGTCTCGGCAAAGAACGAGAGGATGTGCGACTCGGTGCGGAGCCGCTCGCCCCCCACCAGCGCGAGGACGAGCAGCGCCGAGGCCGCGAGGATCGGCCAGCGTCGGCCGAGCCGCGGGGTCCCGCGCACAGGCGACGGAGGCGGCGAGGTCTCACGCGCGGAGGCGGGGACGAGGATGAAGGTCGTCACGAGGGACAGGAGGACGCCGACCGATCCCCACAGCCCGAGGGCGCGAATGGGGGCGAGCGTCCCGGTCACGAGCGACGCGAATCCGAGGACGGTCGTCCCCGCGGCCGCGAGCGTGGGCACGACGATCCCCGCGAAGGCCCGCATCCGGGTCCCGGGCGGCGCGCCGCGGCTCTGCATCAGCAGGTGGACCGAGTACGTCAGCCCCAAGATGATCGTCAGCGGCGGCAACGCGGCGAGCAGGAGGTTCATCGGCTGGCCGCACACCTCCATCAGCCCGGCGAGCTGGACGGCGGGCAGGGTCCCCGAGGCCATGCACAGCGCCGCGTCGCGGGCGTCCCTGAGGAGCGCCAGGAGCGTGACGGCCATCAGGCCCAGGACGACGGGAAGGAGCGTCCGCACCGCCCGATCGGACCCCGCGTCGATGGCGCGGTTGAGCCACCAGACGCCCCCGAAGTGCCTCGGCTCGCCGGGCAGCGCCTCGTCGATCGCCTTCGGGACCTCGTCCGAGAGCGCGGCGAGCCGGGCGGCCGTCGCCTTCACGGCCGGGAACAGCACGACAACGCATCCGCCATCGGCCTCGAGGATGTGCGCCTGGGACACGCCCTCCATGCGCCGGATGCGCCGGACGAGGGACTCGGTTTCCACGGGCCTCGTCGACGGGAGGCAGACCAGCAGCGGGTCGGTGACCGAGAATCTCTCGCGGAACTCGCGGTAGCGCACGGCCTCCTCGTCCCCCCGCGGGAGCCACACGTCGAGCGAGTTGTCCTGCGGAAGGAGCGCGGCCCGCCACCCGAGGGCCCCGGTCGCGACGAGGAGCGCCCCCAGGGCGGCCCAGCGCCTCCGACGCACGCCCTCGAACAGGCGGAGCGCGATCACCGCTCCTTCCAGGCCGACAGCCACGGTACGAGGAGCCTCGCGCCCGCGCGGGTGATCGTCCTCCTGAGGCGCTCGGCGACGAGCGATTCGAATCCCTGGGAGAGCACGTCGGACAGCGCGTCCACGAAGCGGTCCAGGTCCGCCTCCTCCGCGACGAGCGGCGGGTAGACGCGAAGGACCGAGCGGTGGTTCAGCATGAGCGAGCAGAGGATCCCGTGGCGGCGCAGGAGGGCGGAGGAGACGATCCCGGGCACGTGGCGGCGCGCGATGGCCCGGACTCCAGGCAGCGCGAGCGAAAATGAGCGCGCCCGGTCGGCGAGGTCGGCACGGAACTCGATCCCGATCATGAGCCCGCGTCCCCGCACGTCGGCGATCCATTCGGGGTGCCCGGCTGCGAGGGCGCGGAGGCGGCCAAGGAGCCTGGCCCCCAGCCGGTCGGCGCGCTCCGCGAGGTGCTCGTCCTGGAGGGCCGCGAGCGCTGCGATTCCCGCCGCGCAGGCGCTCGCGCGGCCGCCGAACGTCGTCGTCTGGATCAGGCAGTCGTGCGGGTTCCCGTACGCCCGACGATAGACCTCGGTCCTCGAGAAGGTCGCCGCGAGCGACGCCACCCCGCCGCCGAGCGACTTCGCGGTCGCCAGGATGTCGGGCACGACGCCGTCGTGGTCGCAGCCGAACATCCGCCCCGTCCTCCCCCAGGCCGTCTGGACCTCGTCCAGGATCAGGAGGGCGCCGTGCCGGCGGCACGCCTCGTGGACCGAGCGGAGGTACCCGGACGGCGGAACGATGACGCCCGCCTCGCCCTGCACAGGCTCCAGGACGACGCCCGCGACGGCCCCCTCCCCCTCCTTCGGGGCCTGCGCGAGGGTCCGCTCGATCGCCTCCACGTCCCCGTACGGCACCGCGTACTGGGCCAGCAGCCGGAAGCGGTCGCGGAAGTGGTCCCCGCCCGTGACGGAGAGCGCCCCGATCGTCTTGCCATGCATCGATCCGCGCGCGTAGACGAAGCTCCCGCGGCCCCCACGGTGGTACTTCTGGGCGAGCTTCAGCGCCGCCTCGATCGACTCGGCCCCCGAGTTGCAGAAGTAGACCGAGTCGAGGTCGCCGGGCGTCACGCACGAGAGGTTGTGCGCGAGAACGGCCGCGTAGCGCGAGACCAGCTCCTTCGAGAGGTCGAGTCGCTCGTCCGTGAGGAACTCCCTCGCCGCCGCGGTCACGCGCGGGTGGTTGTGCCCGAGGTTGAGCGCCCCGTACGAGGAGACCATGTCGAGGATCGGCCGGCCGCCCGCGTCATAGACGTAGGCGCCGCGCGCGCGCCGCGCGTCGAAGGCGGTGTACTCCCCCATCTCCATGAGGTCCAGGAGGCCCGGGTTGAGGTGGCGGCGGGCGAGCGAGATCACCTCGCTCCAGCCGAGGTCGAAGACCTTCCCGAGGGGGATCGGCGTCCCCTTCGCCGGCCGCTCCGGCGGAACGGGGTCGAAGGGGTACTTGCGGAAGAACTCCTCGAGCACCGTGGCGGTCCGGAGGGCCTCGGGCTTCCTGCCCTGCAGGGAGACCTCGCCGCGGAAGAAGCACTCCTGCGGCGCCAGCTCGCCGCGCGCCACCCGCAGGAACGGTTCGGCCACGACTTCGTACCCGAAGTCGCCCTCCTCGGCGCCGGGGACGACCCGCTTCAGCACGCCCTCGTGGACCTCGAGCGCCCAGGTGGAGGTCTGGGGGACGCGGATCCAGAACGTGGCGGTGAAGGTGGAGAGGTTCTTCAGGAGCCTCTTCCCCAGGAACCGCGGGAGGAACTCCTCGAAGTAGCGGCGCACGTCGGCGTCGCCCCCCGGCGCCTCGACGCGCCGCGGCGAGGCCTCCCCGCGCGCACGGGCACGGCGCTCCAGGAACGTGGCGAAGCAGGTCTCCACCTCGTCCCGCGTGGGCGCCGGGAGCGCCTCCGAGCCCAGGGCCGCATCCAGAGCGCCCCGCTCGAAGGAGACGCCGAGCGACAGGTACGGCGCGTAGACGGCGGCCTTCCGCTCGATGAGGGCCTCCTCGGTCGTGGGAGGCCGCGTCTCCCAGGCATCCGACGGGACCCAGGAGATCACGGGCCGGCCGAAGGCGGCGTTCGCGGCCCCCTCCAGCGTCGCGTTCGGCACGGGTTCCCTCGGGACGAGGTGGAAGGTCCGGCCGATCGAGTCGGCGCGCGAGCAGAGCTCGACGATCGCCTCGGCGACAGCGTAGTCGAAGACGAGCGGCAGGCCCGCCTCGCGGCAACCGCGGATGCGGATCGGCGCGTCGTCCCGCCGCGTGCGCGACAGGACGCGCGCGAGCACGTCGACGTAGAAGAGCGGTCCGATCTTCCCCTCCCCTCCCCCGGCGGGGTCCGACTCGAGGACGATCCCGGGTCGGTAGACCGCGAGCGGCACGCCGAGCCGGGCGCACTCGCCGCGGAGCATGCGTTCCCCCTCGAACTTGCTCCGCTCGTACGGGTTCCGGAACCGCTGGCCGACGTCGATGTCCGCCTCCGCGAACGCCCCCGCGTGCTCGCCGCAGACGAACGCGGTGCTGACGTGGTGGAGCTCCGCCCCCGCCTCGTGCGCGAGCTCCATCGCGTGCCGGGCCCCCTCCAGGTTGACGGGCGCGTAGTCCGCCTCTGCCCCCGTGAAGTCGGTCCTCGCGGCGAGGTGGATCACCCTGTGCGTCCCCGCGACGAGCTCCGCCCAGGCCTCGGGGGAGAGGCCGAAGTGCGGCAGCGCGACGTCCCCCGCCGTCCAGCGGAGCCGGACCTGGCCGTCCCAGTCCATCTCGGGGGCCTCCGCCCCGGCCGTTCCCGGCGGACGGCGGCAGACCACGGTCACGGACTCGCTCCGTTCGATCAGCCGGGCGACGAGCGGCCGTCCGATCAGCCCCGTCCCTCCCGTCACGACGACGCCACGATCCGGCATGTTACCCCTCCACCTTCTGCTTCTTCGCCTCGCGCTCCCAGCGCGACAGGTCCCTGGCCCCCTCGGCGTCGGTCGGGATGTGCTCGACGAGCTCGCGGATGTTCTCGCGCATGTTCCGTACGTAGTCCGCCAGGAGGCTGCCGTCGTTCACCGTGACGCGGCTCTCCGCCCAGTACGAGCAGTAGTTGCAGTCGCCGCACCCCAGGCGGCAGTCGGGCCGCTTGCGGCAGAAGAATTCGATGAACCCGTCGAGCTTCCGGTTGTCGAGGACGACGTCGAGCGGGGGGAGCGTCGTGCCGTCGGCGTTCTGGCGGAAGGCCATCCAGTGGGGCCACCCGAGGAGGTCGAGCAGGTTTCCCTCAAAGCGCTCCGCGAGGTAGGCGCGGGCGAGGCGGAGAAGCTGCTCCTCGCTCGACCCGCGGCCCGCGATCTTGAAGACGCGGATCCCCAACTCGCGCCACAGGTGCGTATCTTCGGGGCGCATCCAGGGGCTCTTGAGGAACTCGTCGACGTGCTCCAGCTTCTGGAGGAAGCACCAATTGAGGTAGTACTGGTTGTACGGCGTGCCGATCTTCCCGCTCTCGGTCCGCTGACTTCCGTGGGCCGCGACGCAGTAGTGGGAGTACTTGAAGTTGCACTGGTAGATGCAGACGGGGTTCGCGATGACCTCCAGCTCGAGGATCCTGGCGCGCGCGGCGCGCTCCAGGAACGCGAAGTCGCGGTTCGCCTCCACGTCGAGGACCACGCGCTTTGCGCCCGCGCCGCGGTACTGCTCGAGCCCGCGCAGGGCGTTGACGTAGCCAATGGTCGAGATGACGACCTCGAATTGCGGGAAGCGCGAGGAGACGATGTCCGCGATGTACGGGATGGCGACGGTGATGCTCGATACGCCGCAATCGGCGAGGAAGCGCAACTCCTCCTCCAGTTCGCGCCTCCCGTCCGCGGTGTACTCCTGGTTCGCGTAGCTCGGGGCGTTCAGTAGGTAGTTGAAGGCGATCCCGTGCTCCGCGAGCCGCGCGACGTGCGCGCGGAACTGCTCGCGCGTGGGGTCGGGGAGGTACTTCGCGGGGCGGGCGGAGCTGAAGCGGCTGCTCTGGAAGGCGCCGTAGAGCTCCTGGATCCGCTTGCCGGTCCCCTCGAATTCGCGGTTCAGCGCCGCGACGTCCTCGACGAACTTCGTCGTGAAGGTCGACGGGAGCGTCACGGCCATCCCGACGGCGGGGCCGGGCTCGGGCATGCTCATGGGGTACTCCTCAGCGGACCGGGCGGAGGCCGACCTGGATCTCCGTCTCGGTCCTGTCCGATGCGAATCCCTCCCAGCGCGTGTAGACCTCGCGGTTCTCCCCGCTCGGGGCGCGGCGCGAGAAGAAGAGCGAGCGGTAGAGGGAGGCGTAGGTCGACCGGCAGTCCACCATCGACCCGACGTGTCGAACGGCGAGGCAGGAGAAGGCCGCGGCCTTCCTCCACGAGAGGCCCGCCGGCGGGTCGGAAGAGGCGGCCTCGACGGGGAAGCCGACCTCGTAGTCGAACAACTCCTCGGGGTCGCCTTTGCAACCGACGTAGAGCATCTGCAGCGGGCCGGTCCGTTTCAGCCCCGAGGCCTCGATGGCGCGGTCGACCTCCGCAACGAGGCCGTCCGCCTCTGTCCAGAGCTGGCGAAGGGAGAGGCGCCGATGCAGGACGAGGAGTGTCGTCTCCGGGACGTCGCGCTGGAAGGGGGCCCCGGGTGCTGGCGCTTCCGTCGGCGGAGGCAGGGATGCGCAACCCGCCATCGCGACGAGGTAGGAGGCCGCCAGGATGCACCGGGAGAGGTGGCTCATCAGGGGATGCAGGTCCGTCTGTCCTCGAGTCCCGGCGGTGCTTGCGGGACAGAGTAGTCGGCCCGGATGAGTTGTATGTTATACCCTGATTAGACCTCTCTTACGTGCGTGCCTGGTCCCGAGACGGGCGCTCGAGGCAGCCGGAGACAAACTCGCCCGTCGGGAGGCGCTCGATCGGGTCGGCAAGGAAGGCCCGGGGCGCTGACGCCTCCTAAGTAGCTCGCACAGAGTTTTCCGGGATGGACAGCCAAACCGGTTGCGGAGTCGCGCGCTTACGGGCGCGACTCCAACCAGCCGATGGACGCATCCCGAGGGACTTCGTGCGAGGTGCTTAGGTCGCGGGGTGCCTGGGCTGGATCTCCTCCCAGGGGTCGAACTCCGTGCAGGTCCCCACGGTGCAGATATACTCGCCGCGGTTGCACGCGGGGCTGAAGAAGAGGTGCGGGCCCAGGCTCGTTTCGACCACCTGCTGGATGGCGGGGCCGAGCGCCCCGCCCCAGTCGCGGACCGTGGCCCGCGCCGCGATCGCCCGCACGATTCGGACCTGCAGGTCCTTGACGAAGTCGACCAGCCGCACGTCGACGGAGAGGATGTACCGGCGGATCCGGCGGCTCCGCCCGATCCGCGCGACCTCGGCCGCCACCGGCGAGTCCTTCGAGAGCGGCGTCCCCCTCGACTCCTCGTCGCAATGGTCCATGCAGCCGCAGACGTGGAATCCGCGCACGCAGGCCTGCAGCGCGCCTCGGCAGGCGAAGAAGATTTCGTCGTGGAGTTCCTGGGACCTCAGGTCGACCCCGGCCGCAGCCGATGCGCGATCGAGGGCCTGGCTTGCCATTCCGTCGAGCAGGTCGACGAGGCTGGCGTCCACGATCTTGATCTGGTAGCGCGGCATCGCGTTCCCCCGGCGCGTCATCGTAGGTCGTCGGAGTGGCCAGGTCAATCGCGTGCGTGCTTTTTTTCGCCCATGCGGCCCCTGCGGAGGCGAGCATTCCTTGACCCTCCCCCGTCCGGGGCGTATAGGCGCGGTCCGCCTTGCCCCCGTCTTGCAGGTGATGATCCGACTCTCCCCCTCCACATGCCGTCCGGCGGTCCTCGCCGTGCTCGTCGTCGCCCTGTGCGGCGGCTGCCGCGCACCTCACGAGGGGGAGCCGCTGTACGTCCCAGAGGCCCTCGCCGAGCTCTCGTCGCCGGTGCAGGGGCCCGCGGGACCGCTCACCGTCGAGGCCTGCGTCGACCTCGCCCTGGCCAACAGCCGCCGCATCCGCGTCGCGGACCGGCGCATCCTGATCGCCCAGGATCGCCAGAGCGAGGCGATCGCCTCCATCCTGCCGCAGATCGTCTCCGACGTCCGCTGGCAGACCCGCGACAACGACCCCGGATTCCTCGCCGGCGGGTTCGCGGGCCCTGCGGGGGACCGCACCGTCACGACCACCTCCGTGTCGCTCCTCGTGCCGATCTACGACTTCGGCCGCGCCTCGAACACGCTCGAGGGGCTCCGCCTGTCGGAGGACGTGGCCGACCTCGCTGCGCGCAGGACGCGCGAGGACGTCGAGCTCGCCGTCCGCGTGACCTACGGCCGCCTCCTCGAGGCCCAGGCGATCCGCGGCGTCGTGGACGACTCGATCCGACTCCTCGAACGGCAGCTCGTGGTCGCCAAGGACCGCCACGCGCAGGGGATCGTCTCCAGGCTCGACGTCCTCTCCCTGGAGACCCAGCTCGCCGCGCGCCGACAGGAGCGGATCCGCGCGGGGAACAACGTCGAGCTGGCCCGCGCCACGCTGAATCGGCAGATGGGCCTCGACGTGAACGGCCCCCTCGAGATCGTGGACGTCCCGGAGGCGGACGCGTGGAACGGGCCGTTCGTGGACCTCCTGCGCCTTGCGTTCGAGCGCCGCACGGACCTGGAGGCGCAGCGCAAGGCCGTCGCCCTCGCCCAGGCGGAGTACCGCGTCACGAACGCGGGCCACTTCCCGCGCGTCTACGGCTTCGGCCGTTTCGACACCACGACCGACTCGTTCGTCCTCAACCCGGAGTGGCTGACCGGGGGCGTCGGCGTCCAGATCCCGATCCTGGAGGGCGGGAAGACGCGCGCGGAGCTGAAGCGGAAAGAGAGGGAGATCGACGAGGCGCTCGACCTCCACGCCGAGCTGTCCGACGATGTCGTCCTGGGCGTAAAGAAGGCGTGGCTCGACCTGCGCGCCGCCCAGGAGCTCCTCCCCGTCGCCCGGATGGGGATCGAGCAGGCCGAGGAGAGCGTGCGCGTCGCCGCCGAGCAGTACGCGCAGGGGATGATCGCCTCCGCCGACCTCCTCGCGGAGGAGGAGCGGCTCGCGACGGCGAGATCGAGCTTCGTCCGCTCCCGCTACGCGCTCCACGAGGCGTACGCGAGGCTGGTCCACGAAATCGGAGGCACACCACGATGAAGTCCATGCGCCGAGCGGGAGGATGGACGGCGCTGGCGCTCGTCCTGGCGTCCTGGACGACCGCGCAGGCCGAGGATACGCGCATCGCTGAGGTCCGCCGTGGTGCGGTCCGCGAGCGGATCCCGGCGACGGGCGTCCTCCTCGCCCGCCGCACCACGAAGCTCGGGCCCCAGGTCTCGGGACGGGTCCTGGAGGTCCTGGTCGACGTCGGCGCAGAGGTTCACGAGAAGGACCCCGTGGTCCGCCTCGACCCCGCGATGTTCGAGATCGAGGTCGCCCAGCGCGAGGCCGAGCTGGCCGCCGCGCAGGCCTCCCTCGACGAGGCCGAGGCCGAGTTCCAGCGGATGAGGGCCCTCTGGGAGAAGCCCGAGGGGCAGGAGCCCTCCATCCCGCGCAAGCAGTTCGACGACGCGAAGGCCCGGCAGGCGGGCGCGACCGCGCGCCACCGACAGGCCCAGGAGACGCTCCGCCTGGCGAACGAGCGCCTCGCGGAGACGACCGTCCGAGCCCCCTACGACGCCGTCGTCTCGAAGCGACTCGTCGACCCGGGCGAGCCGGTCACGTCGGCGCCGATCGTCCACCTGCTCGAGGTCCAGGACGTGAAGGCCCTCCACCTCGAGTTCTCCCTGCCGCAGGACCTGCTCGCCTCCGTCCGGAAGGGCTCGATCGTCGAGTTCGACGTGGAAGGGGTGGGTCAGGGGTTCGAGGGGCAGGTCGCCTTCGTCTTCCCGGCGATCGAGGAGTCCACGCGCTCGTTCCGCTGCCGGGTCGTCGTGCCGAACGACGACGCGCGGTATCGACCCGGGCTCCTGGCGCGCGTCCGGGTCGTCGTGCGCGTGGTCGAGGGCGTCGTCGTGGTTCCGCGCGAGGCCCTCTCCCCCGCCGCGGGGGGGTGGGAGGTCCACGTCGTCGAGGGGGACCACGAGGTCGCGCGGGCCGTGAAGATCGGCCTCGCGACCGATGAGGCGGTCGAGGTCCTCGAGGGGCTGATGGAGGGGGATCGCGTTCGCCTCCCGTCGCAGCGTTGATCCTCTCCGACACGGCGATCCGCCGGCCCGTCTTCACGACGATGGTCATCGCAGCGATCATCGTCTTCGGCGTGATCTCGTTCGTGCGGATCGGGATCGACCTCTTTCCGCGCGTGGAATTCCCGATCGTCACAGTCGTCTCGGTCCTTCCGGGCGCTGACCCTGAGACCGTGGAGACCACGGTCTCGGACCCGATCGAGGAGGCCGTCTCGACGATCGCGGGGATCAAGCACCTCCGCTCGACGAGCGCGGACGGGGTCTCGCAGGTCGTCATCGAGTTCGAGCTGGAGAAGAGCGTCGACGTCGCCTACCAGGAGGTCCTCGCGAAGATCGGGACGATCCGGTCGGAGCTTCCGATCGACCTGGAGGACCCGGTCGTCGAGAAGCTCGACCTCGACGCGACGCCGATCCTCAGTGTCCTCCTCTCGGGAGAGCGCCCGGTCCGCGATCTGACGCGGATCGCGGACGACGTCGTCAAGGCGCGCCTCCAGCGGCTCCAGGACGTCGGTCAGGTGAAGATCGTCGGCGGGCGGGACCGCCAGATCTGGGTCTGGCTCGACCGGGACAGCCTCGCGGGCCGGGGCGTCTCGGTGCACGACGTCGAGCGGGCCTTGCGGGCCGAGCACGTGGAGGCCCCCGGCGGGCGCCTGGAGAGCGGGCCCCGCGAATCGGTCGTGAAGACGAAGGCGGAGTTCGCCTCCGCGGCCGAGATCGAGGGGATGGTCGTCGCGTGGCGCGACGGGGCGCCGATCCGCGTCTCGGACCTGGGTCGCGTGGAGGACGGGATCGAGGAGCGCCGCAGCCTGGCGCGGCTCGACGGGCGCGAGGCCGTGGGGCTCCTCGTGCGGCGCCAGTCGGGGACGAACACCGTCGCCGTCGCGCGGGCCGTGAAGCAGGAGGTCGAGCGGCTGCGCGCCGAGCTGGCGCCGTCGGGGCTCCGCCTGGAGATCGCTCAGGACCTCTCGGTGTTCATCGAGCACTCCGTCCACGAGGTGCAGTTCCACATGGTCCTCGGCGGCGGGCTGGCGATCGTGATCGTCTTCCTCTTCCTGCGAAACGTCCGCAGCACCATCATCTGCGCGCTCGTCATCCCGACGGCCGTCGTCGGGACCTTCTCCCTGATGCTCGCGCTCGGCTTCACGCAGAACATGATGACGCTCCTCGCGCTCTCGCTCGCGATCGGGCTCCTGATCGACGACTCGATCGTGGTGCAGGAGAACACGATGCGCCACGTCGAGGAGGGGAAGCCTCCGATGGAGGCCGCCTCGTTCGCGACGAACGAGATCGCCCTGGCCGTGATGGCGACGACGTTCTCCGTGGTGGCGGTCTTCGTCCCCGTCGCCTTCATGAAGGGGCTGATCGGGCGGTTCTTCTACCAGTTCGGGCTCACGGTGACGTTCGCCGTGCTCATCTCCCTCTTCGTCTCCTTCACGCTCGACCCGATGCTCTCGTCGCGGTGGCTCAGGAAGCCGCGCCACGGGCCGCTCTTCCGGTTCTCCGAGCGGTTCTTCGAGCGGATCGAGTCGATCTACGGCGCGATCATCCGTTGGTCTCTGCGGCACCGCTGGGCGGTCCTCGCAATCGCCGTGGGGAGCTTTGCGGGGGCGGTGGGCGTGGCGAGGTACCTGCGGAGCGAATTCACGCCGATCGAGGACCAGTCGGAGTTCAACGTACGCGTACGGGCGCCGCTCGGGTCGTCGCTCGGTGCGACGGACGCGGTGCTGGAGCGGATCCGCGAGCGCGTCGCGGGGCAGCCGTGGTTCGAGTATGCGTTCACCACGATCGGCGCAGATGAGCTTGCAAAAGTGAACGAGGGGACGATGTACGTGAAGATGCGCCCGAAGGGGGAGCGCGCGGTCGGCCAGGAGCAGGCGATGGCGTGGGTGCGGACGCAGGTGGCCGAGGTCCGGGACGCCCGGGTGAGCGTCGAGATCGTCCCTCGCGTCTCGGGGGGAGGGTTCAGGTTCGCGGACGTGCAAGCGGAAGTGCGAGGGCCTGACCTCGCGCGGCTCGAGGAGGTGTGCGCCTCGGTGATCGCGAAGATGCGGGCCTCGGGAGGCTACGCGGACACGGACACGTCGTTCGAGCGCGGGAGGCCGGAGATCGGCGTCTACGTGAAGCGCGACCGCGCGGCCGACCTGGGGGTCGACCCGCGGACCATCGCGTCGACCGTCAGGGCGATGATTGGCGGCGACGACGTGAGCAAGTTCCGCTCGGAGGGGGAGCGGTACGACGTGAGCGTGCGCCTGGCCGCGGCGGAGCGGGCCCGTCCCGAGGACATCCTGCTCCTGGCGGTGCCGAATGCGCGGGGGGAGCTGGTGAGCCTCCGGAACGTGGCGCGGGTCCACGAGGAGAAGGGGCCGGTCGAGATCCACCGCTACAACCGGGTGAGGCAGATTACGATCCTCGCGAACCTGGAGCGCCAGCGGAAGGTGCTTGGGGAGTCGATCGAGGAGGTCTCGCGGTTCCTAAGAGAGGAGAAGCTGCCGCCGGGCTACTCGTTTGGGCTGACCGGCATGGCCGAGGTGATGCAGGAGTCGTTCGCCTCGCTCCTGTTCGCGCTCGGGCTGGCGGTGGTGATCGTGTACATGGTGCTGGCCTCGCAGTTCGAGAGCTTCGTGCACCCCTTCACGATCATGCTGGCGCTGCCGCTCTCGGTCGTCGGGGCGCTGGGGGCGCTGGTGGCGACGGGGATGACGATGAGCATCTTCACGATGATCGGGATCATCCTGCTGATGGGGCTGGTGACGAAGAACGGGATCCTGCTGGTGGAGTTCGCGAACGTGCTGCGCTCGCGCGACGGGATGGAGCGCGACCCTGCGGTCACGAAGGCGGGGACGACGCGGCTCCGCCCGATCCTGATGACGACGCTCGCGATGATCTTCGGGATGCTGCCGATCGCGCTGGGCACGGGGGAGGGCGCGGAGGCGCGCGCGCCGATGGCGGTGGCGGTGATCGGGGGCCTGACGACGTCCACCTTCCTGACGCTCGTCGTGGTCCCCGTCGTCTACACCCTCCTCGACGACCTCGGCCGTCGGTTCCGCCGCGCGCCGAGCGCTTCCTAATCCTACAACGCTACTTTGGTGGGCAGCCCCGAAGGGGCGCACCAAGACAGCCAGGGGCGAAGCCCCTGGATCAGGGCGTATCAGCGAATCGGAGCCCTGAAAGGGCGACACATCCGGCTGAGCTCGATGGGTCGCCCCTTCAGGGCTCCGATTCGCCGAAACGCCGATTTCCAGGGGCTCCGCCCCTGGCTGTCTTGGTGCGCCCCTTCGGGGCTGGGCCCCTCGGCGAGAGCAGACAGAGTAGCGTTGTAGGACTAGCCGGTGGCGCGGGGATTCCTTGGACGCACAGCAGCGCGCCCCGTAGGCTGCTGGACTCGATTGGAGGACGACTTCATGCTCACCCACCAGACCACTCGCGTTGCGATCGCGATTGTGCTCCTTGCCTGCCTCGGCCTCACGGAGCGCCTCTCCGCCCAGGGAGCCTCTGCGGACGAGGCGCGCATCCGGAAGCTCGTCGAGCTGCTCGGCGACGCCAACGCCAACGAGAGAGAGCGGGCCCAGGCCGAGCTGCAGAAGATCGGCGCCCCCGCGGTCCCCGCTCTTCGGGCGGCCCTGGAGTCCCCCGACGCCGAGCGTCGCATGCGCGCCGAGGCCCTGCTGGCGATCCTCGCGCGGGTCCCCGGGGAGGCCGACCTCGTCGCTCTGGCCGAGTCGCTCACGAAGGCCCTCATCTCCGCGGCGGACGATGGCGCTGCGCGGGACCAGGCCCGCGGGGTCCTTGCGGAGTTCGCCAAGCGGTTCTCTCCCGAGGCTGGCGTCGTGACCTACGCCACGCAAGACGGGAAGACGCTCACCGTCTGCCTGGGGAGCGCGGCCACGAAGGAGGAAGACGGATCGAACGCGGAGGTGAAGGCAGACACACAGTGGGTGGTCGCCATCGGCGGCGCGGGGCTGGAGTTCGACCTTGATGAGCTTCCGAGTCCGGACGACATGGTCCCCGATGGCATCGGAGGGAGCGCCGAGGCGGAAGCGACGCAGGGCATCGCGGTCGCGATGGGCGGAGATGGCCTGCTCCTGCGCTCGGGGGACGGGATTGCGGGCGGAGGGTCGGGCGGGGACGCGAAGGCGCAGTCGCCGGTCCTCGGGCTGGCCCTGGAGGGCAAGGACAGGACGGGCTCCGTCACTCCCCCGCTCGACGGCGCCTCGGAAGGGAGCGGTAGCCTCGATGCGGCGAAGAATCTCCTCTCCTCTCCGCCCAAGTAGGGGCTGCTCCCCGCGTCCGAATTCCACGCTGGCGTTGCGCCGATCGCTCCCGCCGGCGATGCGCTCGCGTATGGCGGTCGCGGTGATGGGGGCCTGATGAGGTCCGCCTTCCACACGCTCGTCGTGCTCCCCGTCGTCTACACACTCTTCTACGACCTCGGAGGGTAGTTTGGGCACCTTGGTCATCACCGAAAACGAGGGGAGTGACGATGGGTCACAAGTACAAACCTCCACGGCGGGTGCAGGAGTGCCGCTTCATCGTTGGGATCGACGAGAAGGACGTGCCCGGCTTCCGCGAAGACCTCGTGGCGTTGGCAGGGGCGTTCACCGAGATGCAGGTCGGTCATTTGCTCCGGTACGTCGTCGGCCTCAAGGGACGATCGGCGAGGCGGCGAGTCGAGGAGCTCTTGGCGCGGTGGAAGGTGCGCGCCCGGAGCATCGAGCTGGAGGAGCGGCAGTTCTCTCCGGACCACGACGAGATCTACTTCCTACTGCCGCTCCATCGGAACCCCGACCCCGGAGGGGGATCCAGGCTCCCCCTCCTTACGAACGAAGACCTGGCGGAACTCAGAGTGCAGCTCGCGATGAAGTTCCACTTCCGTCCCGAAATGGTCCGCGTCTACGGAGAGTGGCGGAACGCCGACGGGGTGCTCGTTCCGGACCTCTCGCTCCTCATTCGGGTCCCTCGTCGCGGTCGTAGAACCGTCGCGGCGCTGCGGAGGCTCCTCAGGCAGAGCATCCTGTCGAATCCTCGATGCGACCAGGAGTGCCTCTACCTCTCGGACCGCTGGCGTGGTGAGCTGCTGTTCCCGAAGTAGTGGTTGTGTCGGAACAGTCTCATGTTGCGTGGACACAACTACCGAGGTATACTCCGTGTGCCCGATCCAGGAGGTCCCGCGTGAACAAGGCCTACGTAACGCTCACCGGCGAGCGAATCGACCTCTCGCGCCTCACAGCCGACGAGCGAAGGGCGCTTGGGAGCATCCTGAAGGCGTATCAGGCTGGGGAAGCGTATCCCAACTTCGTGAACCTGGTGAACATCCCTGGCTCGTCCATTCTCGGCGGAGGGCAGTGGGTCACCGAGGCGGTCGCGACCTCTCCGCTGTACCGGGTCTGCCAGGATCTTGGGGACCGTCTGGGGGTCGCGCAGGGGTACCTCGCTCTGGGAAGGAACAGCTCGACGGACGAGACGGGTCCGCAGGCGCAGGGTGCGATCGAGTACGTATCGAGCAACGAGGCGGCCCGACGGCTGGGCGTGACGGCCGAGGCGATTCGGAAGGCGGTACGCGAGAAGCGCCTGGCCGCGGCGAGGCGGATCGGAAGGACCTACCTGTTCGAGTGGAAGGCCATCGAGGCCTACGCCCAGCGATCCGGAAGGCGCGTTCGGTCAGCGCATCGGCGAGTCACTGGTGTAGCGGGAGGGGATGATGAGCGAGGCAAGCAGAAACCCTGATCTCTCCAGTCTCTCGGACGACGTGGAGGACCTGACCGAGCGGGTCGAGGCGGTCGAGGGCCTGGAGCGGCTGGTGCCCGACCTGAAGGACCAGGTCGAGGACCTCAAGGGACAGGTGGCGGACCTGAAGCAGAAGAGCGCAAAGCTCGAGAGGAGCCGATGAACATGTCCTCCAGCAACTGGTGATAGCTCTTCACCGTCGGTTGCGACACGCCGGTTTCCTGGGATAGCGTCGCGTAGTTGAGGATCTGGCCCGCCTCCCGCGCGGCGAGCTGCAGAAACCGCACGAACGCGCCCCAGTCCTTGACGAGGGCCTCGCGTCGGATCTCCTCCTCGAGATGCGCGACGGCGAACGCCTTGAGGACGTCCGCGCGATCGCCTTCTTCGCCGGAGACGACGCCCGGCAACGCGCCGTAGGCAAGGCGCGCCTCCAGGCCCCAGGCGGGAAAAGGGTTGCTCGGACGGCTTCCACCCGACCACGGGAATGGCAAGGGCGACACGGCGTGGGTCGGGGAGGGCGTGGCGTTGGGCTGCTCGGCGACCGTCAGGGGAGACAGGTGATGGAGGAAGCTGCGCCCGGGCAGAAGGTTGGCGCCCACACGCCGCAGCTTGCGCGCCGAGCTGCCGCACAGGAGGAACCGCCACCTCCGCTTGTCTTCGTCGTAGAGATGCTGCACCGCGTCGAACAGCGCCGGCGCCGATCGCGCCTCAAGGGGTCGGCACACCAGCGGTCGAACATGCGCGCATGGCATCACGGGAGGGCGAAAGTGGGCCCTAGAAATGTCGCCCCTTTCTGCACTATGGGGACTCAGTCGAGAGTTGATTCCGCCGCGATCTCCGCCGGATGACGGAGAGGGGAGGTTGGGGCCTGGGGTCCCGGGGTTCACGCGCGCGGCGTAGCCGGCGGGGAGGGGCCCGTGTACAATCGGGACCGAGCTCCCCAGGGAAATGCCGTGACCGCACGCGACCAGCACCTCCCCGTCGTCGGCCTCGCCGGGTACGAGGTCCTGGAGCCGATCGCGCGCGGCGGGATGGGCGTCGTCTTCAAGGCGCGGCAGGTCGCGCTCGACCGGATCGTCGCGCTCAAGGTGATGATCGCCGGCGAGGACGGCACCGCCGAGACGCTCGAACGGTTCCGCCGCGAGGCCAAGGCCGCCGCGAGGCTCGACCATCCCCACATCGTGCCGATCTACGACGTCGGCCACGAAGGGCCGACGCACTTCTTCACGATGCAACTCATCGAGGGGGAGCCGCTCTCCCGGGTCGCGCAGCGGAAGGGGCTGTCACCGAGGCGTGCCCTTGAGATCGCCGGGAAGATCGCGGGGGCCCTGGAGTATGCCCACGCGCAGGGGATCCTCCACCGCGACGTCAAACCAGGCAACATCCTGATCGACTCCGCGGGGGAGCCGCGCCTCGCGGACTTCGGCCTCGCCAAGGACGTCTCCAGCGGCGCGCTCACGGCCCCAGGGGCGTTCCTCGGGACCGTGCACTACGCTTCACCCGAGCAAATCGACGGGGACGCTTCGGGGATCGGTCCGCGGAGCGACGTGTATTCGCTCGGGGCGACGCTCTACGAGGCCCTCACGGGGCAGGCGCCGTTCTCCGGCGCGACGGTCATCGAAGTTGTCGCAAAGGTCCTGAACGAGGACCCTGCGCCGCCCCGGTACCTGAATCCGCAGATCCAGGCCGGGATCGAGGCGATCTGCCTCAAGGCGATGGAGAAGGACCCCGCGCGGCGGTACGCGAGCGCGGGCGCAATGGAGGCGGACATCCGGCGCTACCTCGCCGGGGAGGCGATCGAGGCGACGCCCGCGGGGTCCTGGAGCCGCCGCTGGCGATGGGTGGAGCGGCGGCGCAGCCGCGTCCTGGCCGCTGTGGGCACGGTCCTCGTCCTCGCCGCCGTCGGAGCGGGCGTCGCGTGGATGAAGGCGCGGAAGGCCGACGACGCGGCGCGGCACGCCGCGAACGAGGACGCGGCGCGGCAGCAGGCGACCCTCGACGCCGCGCGGCGCAAGGAGCGCGAGGCGGTGCTTGCCGCGGCGGCCGAGGCGGAGTCGCTCCTCGAAAAGGCCTTGCGCGTCTCCGCCGTGCTCGCGCGGTGGAAGAAGCTCGCCCCTGAGCTCCGCAGCCTTGAGACGGGCCAGTTCGCCGGTCGGATCGGCCGTCACGTGATTCTCGAGCCGTCCTATGCGCCGCTATCGGCGGTCGAGGAGTTCCTCGAGGCAACCCCGAGAGACGGGGCCTCGCGAGCCACGGCGCTGGCGCTCGCAGGCTGGGCTGAGCATCTGGCGGACTCCGAGTGGAAGGCCGGGAAGCTCTGGCGGGAGTCGCGCGTCGCCGATCCGGACGTCCCTTTCGCCGCGCTCATGGAGGCCCTCGCCGAGTTCGCCCGGTACGTCGAGTCTCAGCCGATGCCGATGGTGTACGCGGGCGGAGGCGAGATCGCCTTCATGCCCATCCCGCCCGAGGACCCCGAACGCGCCATCCTGCGCGAGCACGTCGAGGCGCTCGCCGCGGAGGCAGGGCGAGCGCGCGTCTGGGGCAAGGAGAGCGCGGACGACTTCCGCGCGGCGCTCGGCGCGATGCGGAGCCTCCAATCGGGCGACCTCGCGGCCGCCGAGGCGGGCCTGACCCGCGCCCTCTCCTCCCCCGACCTCTCCGCCTTCGCGAACGGTCTCCTCTTCGCCCGCTCCCACGTCCGGTACATGCGCATGGACTTCGAGGGGGGCCTCGCCGACACGCTCGAGGTGGTCACCGCGCGGCCTGGTTGGGCCAAGGCCAGGTTCCACGAGGCCGAGCTGCGCCTGGCGATCGGCCGCAAGATCGGCTGCAAGGGAGACGACCCGGGCGAGACCTTCCGCGCGGCGATCCGAGCCTTCAGCGAGGCCCTGGAACTCGCCCCCGACCTCGTGAGCTGCTACAACAACCGCGGCACTGCCTGGCAGGCCCTCGGCGACGCGCAGGCGATGCGCGGGGGCGATCCGAGGGAGGCCTATCGGGAGTCAATCCGCGACTACGACCGCGCCCTCAAGGCGCGCCCCGACTTCGTCGACGCCCTCGCGAACCGCGGGATCTCCGACCTCGGTCTCGCACGGGCGGCGTTTGCGCGAGGCGAGGACCCGCGCGAGGCGTGCCAGGCGGCGATCGACGACGCGGGCGCCGTGATCGCGGCCGAGCCCTCCCACTGGATGGCGTACAACGTCCGCGCCGACGCCCTCCTGCTCCTGGGTGAGTCCGAATCCCACCGCGGCGCAGACCCGCGCGAGCGGTACCGGGCCGCGATCGCCGACCTCGAGAAGGCCCTCTCGATCCGCCCGAGCTTCTCGGAGGCCCTCGGCAACCTGGGGCGGTGCTGGCTGGTGCTGGGAGACGCCGAGGGGGCGCGAGGGGGCGACCCCGAGCCGCTCTTCCGCAAGGCGCTCGAGGCGCAGGGGCGCGAGATCGAGGCCGGGCCCGGGCGCTCCGCTGGGTACGGCAATCGTGGCGCGGTCGGCCTGCGAATGGCACAGCACGCGGTGATGCGGGGGGGAGACCCATCCGAATGGATCGAGAAGGCGATCGCCGACCTGGGCAAGGCGATCGAGCGGGACCCCGCCGACGGCGGGTTCCGCATGAACCGCGGGCTCGCGTGGCAGCACCGCGCCGAGCGCGAGATGTCCCTCGGCGGCGACCCGAGCGCCTCCTGCGCGAAGGCGATGGAGGACCTGGACGCGGCGGTGGAGCGGAACCCCGAGAGCGCCATGTCGTACGGCAACCGTGCCCGCATCCACCAGATCCTCGCCGAGTGGCTCGGCACGCGCCAAGACGACCCGCGCGAGGAGGTCCGCCTGGCCATCGCCGACTACGACGAGGCGATCCGGCGCGACACGTCGATGCCCCAGATCCGCGCGAATCGCGCCCAGGCCCTCGTCGACTTCGCGCAGGCCGAGGCCTCCTTTGGCGGCGACCCCGCCCGTTGGTACCAGGAGGCAATCGCCGAGTGCGATCGCGGCCTCGAACGGAACCGCGAGCACGCCGCGTACCACTCCGTCCGCGGCATCGCCTGGTACGGCCTGGGAGCCGTGGAGATGGCGGCGGGGAGGGACCCCACGGGCTCGTTCGAGAAGGCCCTGACCGCGATGGGCGAGGTGATCTCCCGCAACCCAACGAGCCCCGCGGTCTACAACAACCGCGGCGGGGTCCGGTTCAACGTCGCGGCGTGGGAGACCTCCACGGGCAAGGACCCCCGCGAGACGCTCGCCCGCGCCGTGGAGGACTTCGGTTCGGCGCTTCGCCTCAACCCCGAGTACGTCGACGCCCTCTTCAACCGGGGCTTCGCGCGGATGGAGATCGGCCGGGCGATGCAGCTCCGCGGCATGGACGCGCGGGCCATGTACGTCGAGTCGCTCGCCGACTACGAGGCGGCGGTCGCGAGGAACCCCTCCCACTGGATGGCCCACGCGAACCGCGCGGCGATCCTCGAGTCGCTCGGCGAGTGGGGCCGCGCCGAGGAGGCCTACCTCGCGGTGCAGAAGGTCATCGGGTCGCGGCCCGACGTCCTGGAGGCGCTCGACCGCGTCCGCAAGGCGAAGGGGGACAGGTGACCGCGAAGGACACGCTGTTCCTGCACGTCCTCTGGGCTCGCGGCCTCGTCGAAGAGCGGCTCATCGAGGAGGCGATTCGTCTCCAGCGCGAGAAGGCCCCGGACAAGCCCCTCTCGGACCTCCTGGTCGAGCTGGGATGGCTGTCGGCGGCCGATCGAGACGCGCTCGCGACCGAAGCGCAATCGGGGAATCCGACCGTTGCCGATCCCCCGACGATCATGGAGTCGCCGGAGCGTGCCACGCCGCTCACGATGAGCGGCTCGACCCCCCCCTCTCGACAAGGAGCGACGGTCCGGAACGTCCGCGCGTCGATGCCGGGGGCCATCGAGGGGTACGAGGTCCTCGAGGAGATCGCCCACGGGGGGATGGGGATCGTCTACAAGGCGCGGCAGGTCGGCCTCGACCGCGTGGTCGCCCTCAAGGTGATGATTGCGGGCGAGCACGCGACGGCCGAGGCGCTCGAGCGGTTCCACCGCGAGGCGAAGTCCGCGGCGAAGCTGCAGCATCCGAACATCGTCCAGATCTACGACGTCGGACGGGACGGATCGAAGCACTTCTTCACGATGCGGTACGTCGGGGGCCTCCCCGTTTCGAAGCTGGTGGAGAAGAAGGAGATCACGCCGCGCCGCGCGCTCGAAATCACGCGGAAGATCGCCCTTGCGCTCGACTACGCCCACTCGCAGGGGGTGATCCACCGCGACGTGAAGCCCTCGAACATCATCGTGGACGCCGCTGGCGAGCCCCACCTCGCCGACTTCGGGTTGGCCAAGGACTCTGCGAGCGGAGACCTGACCGCGCCGGGGTCGAGGCTGGGGACGCCGAACTACGCCCCGCCCGAGCAGGTGGAGGGGCAGGTCGACAAGGTCGACGCGCGGAGCGACGTGTATTCGCTCGGGGCGACGCTCTACGAGATGCTCACGGGGAGGCCCCCGTTCTCGGGCGAGAGCATGGTGAACGTGCTGGTGCAGGTGCTGCTGCACGACCCGGAGACGCCGCGGAAGATCAACCCGAACGTCCACCGCGACATCGAGACGATCTGCCTCAAGGCGATGCACAAGGAGCCCGCGAAGCGGTACGAGAGCGCGGGGGCGATGGCGCGGGACGTCGAGCACTTCCTGAACGGCGAGCCGATCCAGGCGCGGCCCGCAACGAAGTGGGACCGCGTGAAGTCGTGGGTCCGGAAGCATCGGATCGCCGCGGCGTGCCTCACGGGGCTCCTGATTGCGAGCGTTCCGGGGGTGTGGATGGTGCGCGACCTCCTGGTCGAACGGAACCGCGACCGCGAGCAGTTCGAGCGCGAGCGGAAGGAGCGGGAGCGGGAGCAGGAGGTCACGCGGCTCGTCCAGGAGGAGCTCGCACGGCGGGATGCGGCCGAGAGGAAGAGGAATGAGGCGCGCGAACTGGTCGACAAAGGCCGCTCGAAGACGGGCGCGAACCAGGAGGAGACGTTCGGCGAGGCGATCCTGGCCGACCCGGACTGGTCGGAGCCGTACCTGGAGCGGGGAAAGGTCCGGATCAACATGGGGAAGAACGAAGAGGCCGTGGAGGACCTGACGCTCGCGATCGAGAAGGCCCGCGCGGCGGGCGAGAAGCCGGTGCTGGCGTACTACCTCCGCGGGCGGGTCCTCGACGCGAGGCTGCACCGGGGGAAGCAGGCCGCGGCGGACTACCACGCGGCGGTGGAGCTGGACCCGGAGAGCGACCTGGCGCACCTGGCGCTGGGGGCGGCGCACTTGAGGAACCTGGACTTTGCGAGGGGGCTCAGGAGTTTCCGGGACGCGATCGAGGCGAACCCGAAGAACCCCGACGCCTACTACTGGAGGGCGCGGATGGCGTTCCTGGGCGAGGCGTGGGGGCGGGTGCTGGACGACACGCAAGCCGCCCTCAAGATCCAGGGGAACCACCTCGGCGCGTACACGCTGAATCTCGCGGCGCAGTATGCGCAGGCGAACCCGCCGTCGCCGCAGATGGCGGATCAAATCGCGGCACTGCCGATCAACGACCCCGAGCTGCTGCTCCTGCTCGCGAGGGGATTCGCGGCGAAGAAGGACGCGCAGCGCGCGAAGGCCCTCGTGGACAAGGCCATCCAGCTCGACCCGAAGAACCCCTATTGTCACCAGCAGAAGGGGTACGTCCTGATCGCGCTCGACGCGCCCAAGGAGGAGATTCTCGCCGCGTTCGGGGACGCCGTGACGAACGGACCCGACGATCCCATCCAGCCCATGCTGCGGGGGCTTCTGTACATGGAGCGCTTCGCGGACCGGGAGAAGGCCGCGGCGGACTTCGAGCAGGCCGCGAAGATCGACCCGGACTTTCCGACCGTGTGGCTCGTGAGGGCCCTGTTCGCTGACCGGGAGAGACGGACGGGCGAGGCTCTCTCGCATGCGGGAAGGGCGCTGGAGCTGGGACTCGACCCCGGGTTCGCTGTGCTCGCGGGGAGGACGAAGGGGTGGTGCCACGTGCATCTGGTGGAGCTGGACGCCGCGCTCGCGACGTTCGAAGAGGCGATCCGCATCAAGGAGGGGCTCGAGCCGTGGCTCCTCAAGGTCTATTCGAGCCTGGACGTCATCCCGCGCGACGCAAAGCTCTACCTGGACCTGGCGCAGATCTACGTGGCGAGGGGGGAGTACGACAAGGCGCTGGCGGCGCTCGACAAGTCGCTCGCGGACGACTCGCGGGAGTTCGAGACGCCCTGGCTGATCGGGCTGATCCATACGATTCGTGGGGAGAACGAGGAGGCGCTGGAGCGTTTCTCGACGGCGCTCGCGATCACGCCCATGGACGAGACGCAGAAGAAGCAGGCGAAAGCCCTGGAGCCGCAGCTAAGGCTGGTCCTGCGCTCGGCGAAGTCGCTTGCGCAGATTGCGCCGGTGTTCGAGAACCTCGCGAACATGTTTTTCATGTTCAAGCTGAACGAGGAGCGACAGGGGAGGAAAAGCGAGGACCTGGACGTGCTGCTCCGGGCGATGCGCGACTTCCAGTGGCTCCTCTGGAAGGAGGTGGGCAACGCGGAGAAGCTGGTGTCGGCCGGCGAGAAGGTGGTGAAGATCTCGCCCTGGGATGCATCGGCGCACGTGCGTCTCGCGGTTTCGTACGCGATTGCGGGGGACGCGGCGAAGTCCGCGGCGGCCCTCGCAGAAGCTGAGAAGCGCGACTTCCGCAACTGGGCGTACATGTGGTCCTCGCCCGACTTCGCGAAGGTCCGCGACGACCCGGCCTTCCGTCGGCGATAGGTACGAGCGAGCCGAACCGGCTTGACGGCCCTCCCCCCGGGTGCTATCTTCCAAAGTTGAGAATGAGTCTCATTATCGGGGAAGGCCCATGCTCGAGTCCCTGCTCGTCGCGCTGAGGGAAGGCGTCGAGGCCGCACTGGTCGTCGCCATCGTCCTGGCGTACCTCCGCAAGACGAACCGCCTTCCGCTCGCCAAGTGGGTCTTCTGGGGCCTCGCCCTCGCCGTCCTCGCCGCCGTCGGCGGCGCCGTCGTCTTCTCCCACTACGAGGTCAACGAGGAGTTCTTCGAGGGCGCCGTCTACATGGCATCCGCCCTCCTCTGCGGCACCATGCTCGTCTGGATGGCCTACACCGCCAAGGGGTTGAAGAAGGAGATCGAGTCCAAGGTCGAGTCGATCGCCGGTACGACCACCAAGGCCGGGCTCGGCCTCCTCCTGTTCACTTTCGTCATGGTCTTCCGCGAGGGCGTCGAGATGGTCCTCCTCCTCGCCGCCGTGCAGCTCAATACCGAGGCGATGAAGGCCTTCACCGGCACTGTCCTCGGTCTCCTCCTCGCCGTCGCCTTCGGCGTCGCCTTCGTCAAGGGCACCGTCCGCATCGACCTGGGCAAGTTCTTCAGAGCCACCACCGCGGTCCTCGCCGTCCTCGTCGTCCAGCTCCTCGTCAACGGCCTCCATGAGTGGTCCGAGGCAGGCATCATCACCTCCAACGAGCGCGTCATGTCCATCGTCGGCCCCATCGTCCGGAACAACGCCTTCTTCCTCGTCGCCGTCGTCCTCGTCCCCGGCCTCATGCTCTGGTCCGAGCTCAAACGCCGCGCCCCCGAGCCCGAGGCGTCCGCCGACAACCCCGCCGAGCGCAGGAAGGTCCTCGCCGCCGCCATGAGCCAGCGACGCTGGAGCCTCGCCGCCGCCTCCAGCGCCGTCGCCCTCCTTCTCCTCCTCTGCGTCGGGATCGTCCACTCCAACCAGCCCCGCGCCCTCTCGCCCGCTGCGCCCGTCACCGCCGAGGGCGGCGTGGTCCGCCTCCCCCTCGCCGGCAACGACGACGGGAACCTCCACCGCTTCTCGCTCGACGTCGGCGGGATCCCCGTCCGCTTCTTCGTCATCAAGACCTCCGACGGCAAGCTCCGCACGGCGGTCGACGCCTGCGACATCTGCGGCGGCTACGGCTACGTCCAGGAGGGGACCCAGGTCATCTGCCTCAACTGCACCGCCGAGATCAACCCCCTCTCCATCGGCCGCGATGGCGGCTGCAACCCGATCCCCCTCCCCGCCGACGTGAAGGACGGCGTCATCGCCATCCCCGTCGCCGGGCTCCAGAAGGAAAAGGGCAAGTTCGGGAAGACTGTCTCTGCAACGACGCTCGACCCGGTCTGCCTCATGAACATCGACCCTGCCAACGCCCGCGGAACGGCCGAGCACGGCGGGAAGACGTTCTACTTCTGCAACGAGGAGTGCCGGAAGGCCTTCCTCGCCGACCCCGCCAGGTTCACCAAGTAGCCAATGTTCGTCAGGACGCTGCTCCGTTCGTTCGGGCGCCAGAAGCGTAGGAAGGCCATCGCCGTCCTTTCGGTGGCGCTCGGCCTCGCCGTGGCGACCACCCTCTTCACCGTCTCTCTCGAAGTCGGCGACCGTGTCGCTCGCGAGATGCGCTCGTACGGCGCCAACCTCGTCGTCCTCCCCCTCTCCGACGCCGGGGGGGACGGCGCCGCGTTCCTCCGCGAGTCCGACCTCCCCAGGGTCAAGACCGTCTTCTGGAAGCACAACATCCTCGCCCTCGCCCCCTTCCTCCCGGCGAGCGTGACCGTCGGCGGCCGGGAGGTCGTCCTCGCGGGCACCTGGTTCTCACGCGAGGTCGCCGTCCCCGACGACGCGCCGTGGCGGACCGGCGTCCGCGACCTCATGCCCTGGTGGCACGTCGAGGGGCGCTGGCCGGAGGACTCCGCGGACGGGGGCTGCCTGCTTGGCGCCGCGCTCGCCCGGGACCTCGGTCTGGGCGCGGGAGGCGTTTTCAAGGGCGATTGCGGCGGCCGGGCGTTCGAGATCCCCGTCGACGGCGTAGTGTCCGCCGGCGGTGCCGAGGATCAGCAGGCCTTCGCGCCGCTCGCCCGCGTCCAGGCCCTCCTCGGCGCGGAGGGCCGGGTCAAGCGCGTCCTTGTCTCTGCGTTGACGACGCCCGACAACGAGCTGGCGAAGAAGGCCGAGCGCGACGAGAAGATGACCGACGCCGAGGCGGAGCGGTTCTTCTGCACGCCGTTCGTCGCCGTCGTGGCCAAGGACCTCCGCGAGGCGATCCCCGGCAGCGACGTCCGCCCGATCCGCCAGATCACGGAGGCGGAGGGCTCCGTCGTGACGAAGCTCTCCCTCCTCATGTACTTCCTCGCCGGCGCGTCGCTCTTCGCGAGCGCGCTCGGAGTCACCAGCACGATGACGTCCGCCGTGATCGAGCGGCGCAAGGAGATCGGCCTCCTCAAGGCGATCGGGGCCGGGGACCACGGAGTCGCGGCTCTCCTCCTCGTCGAGGCCGCGATCATCGGCCTCCTCGGGGGCGTCGTAGGATACACCCTCGGCAGCGGGATGGCGCTCCTCGTCGGGAAGAGCGCCTTCGGCGTGGCCGCGACGGCCCGGGTGGTCCTCCTGCCGATCGTCGTCGTCATCGCGGTCGTCACCACGGTCGTGGGGAGCGCCTGGCCCGTGCGGCGCGCACTCGGGATTGCCCCGGCCGTCGTCCTCCACGAGGAGTAGCATGTTCCGTCGGGTCCTCTGGAAGTCGATCCTCGAGCGGAAAGCGCGGACGTTCGTCGCCGTGCTCGCCGTCACGGTCGCCGCGACGACCGTCTCGGCCGTGCTCCACCTGCAGGGGGACGTGCAGCGCAGGATGGCGCACGAGGTCCGCGCGTACGGGCCGAACCTGACCGTCTATCCGCGCGGCGAGACCCACCCGCTGGTCGTCGGGGGGATCGAGCTGGGAGGCACCTCGTCCGCGAGGTCACTCTCCGAGGAGGCCATCGCGGCGGCCGAGACGTGCCTCCCCACGGGAGCGCCGCGCGTCCGCGTGCGGAGCGGCGAGGTCGTCGCGAAGGGGGTCCCGTGCGGCGCCATCTCTGTGCCGTGGAAGGAGGCGATCGCCCTCTGCCCGTGGTGGGCCACGGAGGGGACTCCGGACGAGCGCGGAGAGGCCTGCCTCGTCGGCGTGGACCTGGCGAAGAGGCTCTTCCTGTCGCGCGGCCAGGAGGTCGAGGTGAACGGGCGGAAGCTTCGCGTCGAGGGGCTGCTCGCGACCGGGGGCGTGGAGGATCGCCAGATGGTCCTCTCCCCTGCCCGCGCGGACCTGCTCGGCGAGGGGTACGCGGCCCTCTGGGCGCGCGTGGAGGGCTCGGCGAGCGACGTCGAGACCGTGGCGTCTGCGATCGAGAGGCGCGTCCCCTCCGCGGCGGCTCGTCCTGTCCGGCAGGTCAGCGAGTCGGAGGGGAAGGTCCTGGCCCGCGTGCGGGGCCTGCTCCTCTATATCTGCCTCGCGGTGCTCGCGGCGTCGGGGCTCTGCGTGGCGACGACGATGCTCGCAAGCGCGTCGGACCGGGAGCGCGAGATGGCGCTCCTCCTGGCGCTGGGTGCGGGGCCGAGGCGGATCGCAACGCTCACGCTGTCGCATGCGGCGGTGCTCGGGGCGATCGGGGGCGGAGTCGGCTATGTCCTGGGGTGGGTTGCGGCGCGCATCCTCGGGACGGAGATCTTCCACGCCCCCGCGGAGATTGCGTGGGGCGTTCTTGCGCCGGTCCTGGGGGCGAGTGTCGCGCTCTGCCTGTTCGGCGCCCTGGCGCCGCTCAGGCGGGCACTCACGCTCTCGCCCGCGATCGTGCTGAAGGGGGAATAGCCGGTGGACGCGAAGCCCGAGCCTTGCCTCTACTGCGAGACCGGACCCGGCAAGGGGGACCAGAAGGCGATCATCCAGCTCTCCCGCGTCGGGAGGAGGTATCCGGGCGGCGTGGCCGCCCTCGCGGGGCTCGACCTCACGATCCCACGGGGGGAGTGGCTCGCGATCATGGGACCCTCGGGATCGGGGAAGACGACGCTCCTCAACCTGATCGGATGCCTGGATCGGCCGACCGAGGGGACGATCCTCATCAACGACGTCGATACGACCCGATTCGGCGAGCGTGAGCTCACACGGTTCCGCCGGGAGACCATCGGCCTCGTGTTCCAGCAGTTCCACCTCGTGCCCTACCTGACGGCGCTCGAGAACGTGATGATCGCGCAGTACTTCCACAGCATGTCGGACGAGGGCGAGGCGCTCTCGGCGCTCGAAAGGGTCGGGCTCAGGGACCGGGCGCGCCACCTCCCCTCCCAGCTCTCGGGAGGCGAGCAGCAGCGCGTGTGTGTGGCGAGGGCCTTGATCAACCACCCGAAGATCGTCCTCGCCGACGAACCGACGGGGAACCTCGACGAGGAAAACGAGCGGATCGTCATGGGGCTGTTCCGCGAGCTTCACCGGGCGGGACACACGATCGTCACCGTGACGCACGACATGGAGGTCGGAAAGCTCGCCGACCGGCGGATCGAGCTGCACCACGGGGTTCTGACGGACCTCACTCTGTCGCAACACGATCAGCTCGAGGCGTTTGACGAGGTGCTGGAGCAGCTCTGGAAGATGCGCGAGCGTCACCAGGAGGCGATCGTCACGTCGATGCGCGTGCCGGACGTGGTCGACAACCTGGCAACCTTCCGTGCGATGGGCGAGCATGGGATGCTGGCCGTCGCGGAGGGGCGGCTCCTGATGACGGAGAAAGGCGAAAAGCGGGCGCGCGACGTGGTGCGGCGGCACCGCCTCGCCGAGAAGCTGTTCACGGAGACGCTCGAGCTGGCGGAGCGGCAGGTGAAGGGGGACGTGTGCCAGATCGAGCACATCCTCTCGAGCGACGTCACGGACAGCATTTGCGCCTTCCTCGGGCATCCCAAGGTGTGCCCCCACGGGAACGCCATCCCCTCGGGGGACTGCTGCAACGGCGCCCCCGCGACCTCCTCTCGAAATCCCGCGTAGAGGCGGCCCTTCTGGTTGCCCGTTCGGCCGCCCCCTGGTAGGTAGACCGCCATGGAAAAGCTCGGCACCCTGATCGATGCCCTGCGCGGGGGCGACCGCGACGGCCGGATCGCCGCCGCAAGGGCGCTAGCTGCCCGAGGCGCGCGCTCGCGGGAGTCGGCGCAGGCCCTCGCCGTCGCGCTCCGCGACGCGGACGCCGGCGTGCGCGAGGAGGCCGCCACGGCGCTCGGGGAGTACGTGAACGGCGTCGTGTGCGTCCCTCCCCTCCTTGCCGCGATGGCCGACCCCGACGCGCGGGTGCGTGTCGCAGCCGTGCGCGCCCTCGGCAGGCACGCCGGCCATGCACGCGATTCCGTTCCGCGGCTCGCCGACCTGATCTCCGACGTGGACGAGTCCGTCCGCTCGGCCGCCGCCCTGGCACTGGGCGGATTCGGGGCCGCGGCCGGCGTGGCTGCCTCGTCGCTTCGCGAGGCGCTTGCGCGGGAGACCGGCGGGGCGAAGCTGGAGGTCGCCAAGGCCCTGCTAAGCGTCGGGGCGGATGCGGAGACTTCCGTGCGCGCGTACGAGGCGATTGCCGAGGCTGTGCGCACCGGGATGGGCGAGGCCCGCGTCCGCGCGGCGAGGGCGCTTGCGACGCTTGCGCGCCGCCCGGAGGCCCTCCCCCGCGCCCAGGAGGCGCTCGTCGCGGAGCTGGCCTCGCCGCAGGCGGCCGTCCGCGCGGCGGCCCTGCTGGCGCTCGCCGAGGTGCTCCCCTGGGCGCCGCAGGCCCTCCCCGCGGCGACGTCGCTGCTCTCGGATGCCGACCCGGGCATGCGAAAGAAGGCGATCGAGGCGCTCATCCGCCTCGGGCCGCACGCGGCGAAGGCCATCGCGTCCCTCGTCGGGGCCGTTGGGGACTCGGACCCCGGGGTGCGCGAGGCGGCCCTCTATGCGCTCGGGATGCTCGGGAAAGAGGCCGGGGTCGCGGCGGCCGAGGTGGCCCTGGGGCTCGACGGGATCGATCCTGCGAAGCGTCTCGACTGCGCCGAGGTCCTGGCACGGGTGACGACGGAGCCCATTCACCTGCTCCACGCAATCTCGGCGTGCCGCGACGTGGCCGCCTCGGCAAGTGGGGACGTGTACGCGCGGGCGATCGAGGCGGCCGTGGGGATTGCCGGCGTCTGCGAATCGGGGCCTGCGGCCGTGGCAGGCTGGCTGGCGGACGCGTCCGCCCCCGTTCGGATGGCCGCGTTGGCAGCGATTGGCGAGCTGGGCGAGGAGGCTGGCGGCGCGGCGCCAGGAGTCGTGACGGCGCTGGGGGACGCCTCGCCCGAGGTGCGCCGCCTGGCCGTGCACGCGTTGGAGCGGATCGGGACGGCCACGGCCGAGACCCTTCCCGCCCTCTCGAAGCTGCTCGTCGACGCCGATGCGGGGACGCGTTTCTCGGCGGCCCGCGCGATGGTGTCGCTCGGAGGCGACGTTACCACTGCGATGACGGTGATCGCGGCCACGCTCGAATCGGCGGACGTGCGGCTCGCGCAAGAGGCGGCGAAGACGATCGGCGTCCTCGGTCCTGGGGCCTCCGCGGCGACGCCGGCGCTCGTGAAGATGCTGTCCGAGGGGCCGCGCGGTGTGCGCATCGAGGCCGCCTGGGCGCTGGGCCGGATCGGCGGGGCCGCGGCGGAGGCCGTCCCGGCCCTCGTCCGGATGCTCTCCGGGGGGGATCCTCTCGAACGGGCGGGAGCGGCGCACGTCCTGTCGACGTTCGGCGAGGAGGCCCGGCCTGCGATTCCGTCGCTCGCGTCCCTGCTCCGTGATGAGGACTGGCACGTCCGGTTCATTGCCGCCCGGACGCTCGGCGAGCTCGGGCGCGCGGGGGCCGATGCCGTCCCGTTCCTCGAGGATGCCCTCGCCGATGCGCACCCCGATGTGCGTGTGCACGTGGCCGGGGCACTGTCTGCGCTCGGCCGTCTGGGGCCCGAGGCGGTGCCGCGCCTCGTGGAGGCGCTTGCGGACGAGGGGTGCCACGTGCGAAACCGCGCTGCGGCGCTCCTGGGGGGCTTCGCGGAGGTCGCGCGGCCAGCGGTCCCCGCGCTCGTGGCGGTCCTGACCGACACGAGCCGTCCGCTGCGTCTGGAGGCCGCGATCGCCCTCGCGCGCATCGGCCAGGTGCCGCCGAGGGCCGTTCCTGTGTACATCGAGGCCCTTTCGGACCGCGGCTTCCCCCACCGCGCATACGTCGCGGCGGTGCTCGGGTGCCTGGGTTCCCTCGCGTGCGACGCGATCCCCGTCCTGGAGGAGGCCGCGCGGGATGACGACCCCGACCTGCGCGGGGCCGCGGAGGAGGCGTTGGGGCGGATCCGCGGGTAGGGCCGGGCGCGGAAATCCCAGATCCGAAATCCAAGATCCCAGCGCGGGCTCCGCCCACAACCCAAGACATCCTGCCTGGAGCGAGACCTCCGCCATCGCTTCACGCCGGCGGACGGTGCGCATGGACCATATCCCTGGCGCGCTCAGAGTCTCCTGGCGTTCATTTCACCACGGAGGCACGGAGCCCACGGAGGACGCACGGAGGTCTCCGTGGACCGAACGATGGCGATGGTCAACTCTGCGGCCGCTGCGCCAGAGGAGAAGGGGCCGCCCGAAGGGCGGC
>Ga0080064_1001502_pt1 | contig 46539 bp, 43 predicted proteins | sample Subgrocontami54m_FD_69260 | JGI IMG/M metagenome (GOLD analysis project Ga0080064, IMG submission 69260) | Subsurface groundwater microbial communities from S. Glens Falls, New York, USA - GMW46 contaminated, 5.4 m (SPADES assembly) (version 2) ...
GGGGTCCTGACCGTGCTGCGCGAGGACCCGGTTCGTCCCTTCACGGAAGATGATGAAATGCTCCTGACCAACATCGGGTCGCAGGTGGCGGTGGCGATCGAGAACTACCGCCTGAACCTGGACGTCGAGCGGACGTATGTCGAGACCATCCTCGCCTTGGCGCTGGCCGTCGAGGCGAAGGATCCCTACAGCGCGGGCCACTCGAAGCGGGTGGGGTTCTACGCGAGCAAGATCGGCGAGCAGATGGGGCTGGATGTCGAAACACAGCGCATCCTCAGTCACGCCGGCATCCTGCACGACATCGGGAAGATCGGCATCAAGGACGACATCCTGCTGAAACCTGGCATGCTGACCCCGGACGAGCAGAAGATCATGCAGCAGCACTCGGTCATCGGCGAGGCCATCGTCAAGCCCGTTCGGTCGCTCCACCAGGTGGTGTCGCTGGTGCGGCATCACCACGAGCGGTTCGACGGCACGGGCTACCCGGACGCCCTGAAAGGCGAGGCCATCCCCATTGGGGCGCGCGTCTTGGCGGTCGCCGACACCTATGACGCGATGGTCACCGACCGCCCCTATCGCCGCCGGCTCTCCCTCGAGGAGGCGCGGGCGGAGCTCAAGCGCAACGCCGGCATCCAGCACGACCCGACCGTGGTCGACGCCTTCCTGCGCTATCTGGACGAGAAAGCGCACCGCCAGGCCGCCGCCAAAGGGCCGGCACCCTCCGCCGGCTGATCGCGACCTGCTCCACCGTCCCAAAAAACGCCGGGCCCCATTTCCTTCGCCCGCCATCCGTGTTAGACTAACGCTCTCATGTCCACCAGTCTGCCGGATCCTGTGGTCGAACTTCGCAGCCGGGTGACGGCGCTCGAGGAGCGCTGGGCCGAACTGCGGAGGTACCTTTGACCTGGACTCGCTGGCTGGGCGCATCGGCGAGATTGAGCGCGCGATGGCCCAGGGCGATTTCTGGTCGGACCAGGATCGCGCCAATCGCACCATCCAGTCGCTGAAGGCGCTGAAGGCCCAGCGCGACCCGATCATCCGCTTCGAGCACGGCCTGCGCGACCTCGCCGAACTCGTCAGTCTCACCCCAGCCGACGACCACGCCTCGCTCGCCCAGCTCGGCACCGACCTCGCCGACCTGGAGCGCCAGTGCGGACAGCTCGAAATCCAGCGGCTGCTCGGCGGGCCGATGGACAGCAAGTCGGCCATCCTCGCGGTCCATTCCGGCGCGGGGGGTACTGAGTCGTGCGATTGGACCCAGATGCTGCTGCGGATGTACCGCCGCTGGGTGGAGGAGCGCGGCTTCAGCACCGAGGTGATCGAGCTGCTGCCCGGCGAAGAGGCGGGGGTCAAAACCGCCACCCTCATCATCCGCGGGCCGTACGCCTACGGCTACCTGCAGGGCGAGGAAGGCGTGCACCGCCTCGTGCGGATCTCCCCCTTCGATGCCAACAAGCGCCGGCACACTTCCTTCGCCTCGGTAGACGTGGTCCCGGAGGCCGATGAGGATGTGCCCGTGGACATCAAAGAGGGCGACCTGCGCATCGACGTCTACCGCTCCAGCGGCAAGGGGGGCCAGTCGGTCAACACCACCGACTCGGCCGTGCGAGTGACCCACCTGCCGACCGGCATCGTCGTCACCTGCCAAGATGAGCGTTCCCAACTGCAGAACAAAGCCAAGGCGCTGCGCGTGCTGAAGGCCCGGATCGCCGACCAGGAGCGGCGCAAGCGGGAGGAGGCGGCGGCGCGCGAGTACCAGTCCAAGCAGAAGATCGAGTGGGGCTCGCAGATCCGCTCCTACGTCCTGCATCCCTACAGCATGGTGAAAGACCACCGCACCGGCGAGGAAACGGGCAATGCCCAAGCGGTGCTGGACGGCAAGCTGGACGCGTTCATGGAGGCCTACCTGAAGTGGAAGGCCAACCCGCACGCCCCGCCGCCGGAGACGGACCGGACCTAACATGGTGAACTGGCTCATCCAGAAAGTCATCGGCACCCACCACGAGCGGGAGCGCAAGCGGCTCTGGCCGGTGGTGGAGCGCATTACCCGCCTGGAGCCCGAGGTCCGCAAGCTCTCCGACGCCGAGCTGCGCGCCAAGACGGACGAGTTCCGGCAGCGCCTCAAGGCAGCCCTGGCCGGCCACACCTTCCTGACCTCCGCCAGCCCGGAGTGGTACGAGCTCGACCCCGACAAGCGCGCTACGGTGCGGCGCGAACGCCGGGCCGTCCAGCAGCGGGCACTCGATGCGCTCCTGCCCGAGGCGTTCGCCGTCGTGCGGGAGGCCGCGCGCCGCACGCTCAACATGCGCCACTTCGACGTGCAGCTCTTGGGCGGGATCGTGCTGCATGAGGGCAAGATCGCCGAGATGGCCACGGGGGAAGGCAAGACGCTGGTGGCCACCCTGGCCGCCTACCTCAATGCGCTGACCGGCCGCGGCGTGCACATTGTCACGGTGAACGACTACTTGGCGCGGCGCGACGCGCGCTGGATGGGGCCGATCTACCACGCGCTGGGCCTGTCCATCGGCGTCATCCAGGGGGTCGACCCGGGCGAGCGCCGCAGCGAAGAGTCGCTCTCGTTCCTCTACGACCCGTCCTGGACGCAGACGACGGACCGATTCCTCCACCTGCGGCCGGTCAACCGCCGGCAGGCCTATCAGACCGATATCACGTACGGGCAGAACAACGAGTTCGGCTTCGACTACCTGCGCGACAACATGCGCTTCCGCCAGGAGGACCTCTCCCAGGGCGAGTTCCACTACGCCATCGTCGACGAGGTGGACAGCATCCTGATCGACGAGGCCCGCACCCCGCTCATCATCTCCGGCCCGGCCGAAGAATCCACCGACCTGTATTACCGGTTGGACCGTGTCGTGCGCCAGCTGGAGGCGGGCACGGCCTACGAGGTTGATGAGAAGGAGCAGGGCGTCAGCCTGACGGAGGAGGGCATCAAGCGCGCCGAGGCGCTCTTGGGCGTCGACAACCTCTATGAGGAAGGGAACATGCGGCTGGTGCACCACATCCAGCAAGCCCTGCGCGCCCACGAGCTGTTCAAGCGCGACGTCGACTACATGGTCAAGGATGACGAAATCCTCATCGTCGACGAGTTCACGGGACGCCTCATGCCCGGCCGCCGCTGGAGCGACGGGCTCCACCAGGCGATCGAGGCCAAGGAAGGCGTCCAGATCCGCCAGGAGAATCAGACGCTCGCCTCCGTGACCTTCCAGAACTACTTCCGCATGTATGAGAAGCTCGCGGGGATGACCGGAACGGCCTCGACCGAGGCCCAGGAGTTCCACGCGATCTACACGCTCGACGTCGTCTCGATTCCGACCAACCGGTCGCTCATCCGAACGAACCACCCGGACGTGGTCTTCAAGACCGTCGAGGAGAAGTTCCTGGCCGTAGTCGAGGAAATCGTGGAGCTCCACCGCGCCGGCCAGCCGATCCTCATCGGCACCATCTCCATCGAGAAGTCCGAGCTGCTCTCGCGGCTGCTCAAGGAGCCGGGCCCGCACGTCAAGCGGCTGGGCACCGTCGCCCAATGGGCGCTGCGCGAGCTGCAGAAAGCGTCGTTCGAGGCCGCCCTGCGCCAGCGCCTCACGGAGGCCTTCACGCGTCCCGCCACGCTGAGCGAGCCCCAGGTGAAGGAGTTGCTCGCCGCGGCCAAGCTGGCGGATCCGAAGTCCATTCTCGTCTACCGGCTCGAGCAGCTGCAGCGCTCGGTCCGGACGATTGAGGCCATTCGCGCCGGGGTGCCGCACAGCGTCCTCAACGCGAAGTACCACGAGCAGGAAGCGCGCATCGTCGCCCAGGCCGGCCGCAAGGGCGCGTTGACGATCGCTACGAACATGGCCGGCCGCGGCACCGATATCCTGCTCGGCGGCAATCCGCAGGCCCTCGCCGATGACGCGATCCGCGAGGAAGAGACGAAGCGCCAAGCCCCGCTGGCGGAGGCCGAGCGGCAGGCCATCATCGAGCGGTTCAAGGCGCTCTGCGCGGACGAGCACCGCCAGGTCGTCGAGCGGGGCGGCCTGCACGTGCTGGGCACCGAGCGCCATGAGGCGCGCCGCATCGACAACCAGCTGCGGGGCCGCTCCGGCCGCCAGGGAGACCCGGGCTCCTCGCGCTTCTACCTGTCGCTCACCGATGATCTCATGCGGGTCTTCGGCTCCGACCGCATCGCGCGCCTCATGGAGTTCAAGTGGTTCCAGTGGGAAGAGGGCATGCCCATCGAGCACGGGATGGTCAGCAAAGCCATTGAGACGGCACAGCGGCGGGTCGAGGGCCACAACTTCGACATCCGCAAGCAGCTGCTCGAGTATGACAACACGATGAACCGCCAGCGCGAGGTCATCTACGAGCAGCGCCGCCGCATTCTGGACGGCGTCGACCTGGCGGGGCTGGTGCGCGACATCATCGCGGAAGTCGCCGAGGAGCTGGTGGACGCCTTCGCCCCCAAGTCGGCGAACGCGGACGCGTGGGACCTGGCCGGATTGCGCGAAGCGCTCACCCGCCAGTTCGGTGTGGCCGTGGGCGAGGCGACCCCCGGCGACCGCGAGGCACTCCTCGAGCAGGTCATCGGCGCCTTCGAGCAGGCCTACGAGGCCAAGCGCCAGGCGGTGGGGCCGGTCATGCCGCAGCTGGAGCGGACGGTGCTCTTGTCCATCGTCGACGCGAAATGGAAGGACCATCTCTACATGATGGATGCGCTGCGGGAGGGCATCCATCTGCGCGCCTACGGCCAGCGCGACCCGCTGGTCGAGTACCAGCGCGAAGGCCACGCCATCTTCCAAGACATGATCGCCTCGGTCAAGCAGGAGTCGCTCATGATGCTCCTGCGCGTCCAGCCGGTCGGCGAGCCGCGCGAAGTGAGCGTGTTTGCCCACACGCCGCAGCGGGAACTGCACCCGGATGCGCCGACGATGGCGGCCAGTGCGGCGCAGGCGATGCCGGAACCGTCCCCCGCCTCCCCGACGCCGTTTCCTCCATCGGCCCCGCGGTCGGCCTCCTCGCCGCCCGCGCCGGTCCAGCATGCCGGACCCAAGGTGGGACGCAACGACCCCTGCCCATGCGGCAGCGGCCAGAAATACAAGAAGTGCCATGGCAAATAAACGCCCGCTGCTGGCCTCGGCTGTCGTGGGATTGCTGGGAGGGATTGGCGGCGGGGTGAACGCCGCGCTCTGCTATGCCGGGATCCCGGTCTCGGTCACGACCTTTCAGTGGCACATCGTGCCTGCCGGATTCCTCCATGGGGCGGTCCTCGCCTTTCTGGGGGCGGCCGCGGCTCAAGGGATGCGGGCGCGCTCGATGGCGCGTCGTTGGGCGGCTCTGCCGGTGCTCGGCTGGCTCGCGGGTTGGCTGTCGTATATTCCGTTGCAACTGTCCATCCACGCCGTGGACTCCCTGCATCCCGCGCAGCCCGCTCACCTGTCCTTCCAGGATGTCCTCAACGCCGTGACCGGGCCCTTCTCATCAACGGAAGGAATCTGGTCCCCCTACTTTGCCTTTGGGCTCGTCAGCGCATGGCTGTACCTCTGGCTCACTGTGCTCGGGGGGTTGTCAAACCGACGGCTCGGATGGCATCTGGCCATGGGAGGCTTGAGCGGGGTTTTGGGATCGCTCTGGTGGTGGAGTGCGTGGCACCCCTGGTACCTCAGCCTCTTGCACGGCGCCATTTGGGGTTCGTGCGTCGGGTTCGGGACGTGGAAATCCTTCCGTTCTCCCGCCTAACCGGAACGGTGCTGGTTCCAGGAGTCGACCGGATGCACACGAGACGCACGCTCCGCATCGCGCTGGCGCTCAGCAGTGCCGTGCTGCTCATCTGCGCGTTTCCGCGCTTCGACCAGCCGTGGTGCGCATGGATCGCCCTCGTCCCGCTGCTGCTGGTGGTGCGGCGGACGACGGCGCGCGGGGCGTTCGGGTGGTCGTTCCTGATCGGGGCGGCCTTTTTCCTCTCGTCGATGTGGTGGCTCCTCCACGTCAGCGTGGCGGGCTGGCTCATCCTCGGCCTGTATCTGGCGCTCTATCTCGGGGCGTTCGGGTGGGTCGCGCATCGCGCCTCGTCGGCCCCGCCGCAGCGGCAGCTCTGGCTGCTGCCGGCGGCCTGGGTGGCACTCGAGTACGCGCGCACGCACCTGCTCTCCGGCGTCGGCTGGAATCTCCTGGGGTATTCGCAAACGTCGTGGACGGTACTCATCCAGTTCGCCGATCTCACCGGGGTCTGGGGCGTGTCCGGCCTGTTGGCGCTCGTCAATGTCGCGCTCGTCCAGCTGCCGCGCCGTGATGCCTCGCGGCGCAGCGTCTCCCGGGTCGCCGTCCTGACGATGCTCCTCGTGCTGGGGGCGGCCGGCTACGGCCGCTGGCGTCTGCGGCATCTCGAGGCCGGCCCTCCCGTCGCCATCGCCGTGGCGCAGGGCAATATCCCGCAGGCGCAGAAATGGGACCAGGCCTATACCGAGCAGATCCTCACGCGCTATGAGGGCTTGACGCGCGAGGCCCTGCGCCGGCATCCGCAGCTCATCGTCTGGCCGGAGACGTCCGTGCCGGGCTATCTCGGCATCGAGGAGCCGCTCACCCAGCGGATGCTCGCCCTAGCGCGCGCCGGCGAGGTGCCGATGCTGGTTGGCTCGCCCGGCGGGCGGCTGCACGGGACGGTCTGGGAATTGACGAACAGTGCCACCCTCATCGACGGGCGCGGGGCGCTCCGCCAGCAATACGATAAGCTGCACTTAGTCCCGTTCGGGGAGATGCTGCCGTTCGAGCGCGCCCTCTTCTGGATCCGCGCGTGGCTGCCGCCCATCGGCGAGTTTTCGGCGGGGCACCGCGTCACCGTGTTCCGGCTGGAGCCGCTGCCGCCGTTCAGCACGCTCATCTGCTTCGAAGATGCCTTTCCCGATCTCGCCCGGCGGTTCGTCCGGGAGGGGGCGGCCCTGCTGCTGGTCATCACGAACGATGCCTGGTTCGGGCCCTCGGCCGCCGCCTATCAGCACGCGCAGGCGTCCCGCTTCCGCGCGGTGGAGCTGCGCGTGCCGGTGGCACGGGCCGCGAATACCGGCTGGTCGGGCTGCATCGACGCGGCCGGCCGGGTGCTCGGCAGCGTGCGGGATGCGCGCGGCACCGAGCTGTTCATTCCAGGGACGCTGACGTGCGACCTGCCCACCAGTCCCCATGCCGCCAGCCTCTACCGCGCCTGGGGAGATTGGTTCGCGCTCCTGTGTGTAGCTGCGACCCTGGCGTGGCTGATCCGCCCGCGCCTGCGCCGGCAGTAGCGTGTGCCGATTCCCGCCAGTTTTCCTCTCTGAACTCGTTCTCGTTCAGCCAGTTGCGCGAAATTGACACCCCCGAAGGGGTGCCGTATAATCACACGCAGACATTGGAGCATCTCTACTGGCCCACGACGAGCAGTCCGCAACCCGCCGCGACAAGCTTCACACCCTGCGTCAGCAGCACTTGGAGCCCTATGGGGGCGCCTTTCCCAAGGCCGAGCCCATCGCCCAGCTGGTGGCCGGCTATGCCGAGGGGCGCCAGGTCACGACGGCCGGGCGGCTGACCGCCAAGCGCGGCCACGGCGGCTTGACCTTCGCCGATGTGCGCGATGCCAGCGGCAAAATTCAGGTGTGCCTCAAGCGCGAGCGCGTCGGCGAAGCCGCCTATCAGCTCTTTGAGAGTCTGGACTTGGGCGACATCATCGGGGTCTCGGGAGCGCTGTTTAAAACCAAAACCGAGGAAGCCACGGTGCAGGTGGAGCAGGTGACGCTCTTGGCCAAGGCGCTGCGGCCGCTGCCGGAGAAATGGCACGGGCTCAAGGACGTCGAGATCCGCTACCGCCAGCGGTACCTGGATCTGATCGCCAACGAGCCGGTGCGCAAGGTGTTCCTGCAGCGCAGCCGCTTGCTGGCGAGCTTGCGCGGCACGTTGGAGCGCCAGGGGTACATCGAAGTCGAGACCCCGATGATGCACGCGATTCCGGGGGGCGCGGCCGGTGAGCCGTTCATGACGCACCACGACGCGCTCGACATGGACTTGTATCTGCGGCTGGCCCCCGAGCTGTATTTGAAGAAGCTGCTCGTCGGCGGGCTGGAGCGGGTCTATGAGCTGAACCGCTCCTTCCGTAACGAGGGGCTCTCGACCCAGCACAACCCGGAGTTCACCATCCTGGAAGCGTATGCGGCGTACGGCAACTTCCAGTCGATGATGGAGCTGGTGCAGTCGCTGATCACCGACGCGGCCACAGCGCTGACGGGCGGGCTGACGTTGGAGTATCAGGGCCAGCCCCTCGATCTGACGCCGCCGTGGGACACCGTATCCTTCGCCCAGACCATGGACGCCATGGGGCTGGCCCCGGACGCGCCGCTGGAGACCATCCAGGCTGCACTCCAGAAGAAGGGCATGAAGGTCACGGGATTGAACCGCTCGCAGCTCGTGCGGCTCATCGAGCAGCTCTTCGAGCCGAAGACCAAGAGCAAACCGCTGTTCGTCGTGGATTACTGGACCGAGCTCTCACCGCTGGCGAAGAGCAAACCGGACAACCCGAACATCACCGAGCGGTTCGAGCTGTTCCTCGGCGGCATGGAAGTCGCCAACGCGTATTCGGAGCTCAACGACCCGATCGAGCAGCGGCGGCGCTTCGAAGCGCAGCTCGACAAGTCCGCGAAGGGCGGCAAGCGGTCCATTGATGAGAGTTTTGTGGAGGCGCTGGAGTACGGCATGCCCCCGGCGGGCGGGTTGGGGGTCGGTGTGGACCGGCTGGCGATGCTGCTGCTCAATCAGTCGAGCATCAAGGACGTCATCTTGTTTCCCTTGCTGAAGCCCGAGGCCGGATCCTGATGCGCTACGAATTTTGGTTGGGACTGCGCTACCTGTTCGTGAAGCGCCGCGAACGGTTCATCTCGGTCATCGCCCTACTGTCCATTGGCGGGGTGGCGCTCGGGGTCGCGGCGCTGCTCGTCGTGCTGGCGGTGATGAGCGGCTTCGACCACGACATCAAGGACAAGCTGATCGGCACCAATGCGCACCTGATTGTGGACGCCCCGGAGGGGCTGCCGGACGCGGCGGCCGTCATGCGCCAGGTGAGCACGGCCGAGCATGTCGTCGGCGTCAGCCCCTTCGTATCGGGGCAGGCCATCCTGCGCATGCCGGACCAAGCCTTCGGGGTGCTCGTGCGCGGCATCGACGTGGAGCGGGAATCGCGCGTCAGCCGGCTGGCGACGTATCTCGTCGCGGGGCATCTGCCGCAGGCGGAGAACGAAGCCGCCATCGGCACCGAATTGAGCGCCTACCTCCAGGCGGACCTGGGCAGCACCCTGCAGGTCATCAGCCCGGCGGACGGCAAGATGCATGAGGTGACGGTCGGCGGCATCTTCCGCTCCGGGATGTACGAGTATGACTCGAGCCTCCTGGTGGTGACCCTCGCCCAGGCGCAGCAGTTCTACCATCTCGGCAGCCGGGTGAGCGGGGTGGGGGTCAAGCTCGATGCCCTCGAGCGCTCCAATGACGTCCGCCGGCGGCTCGAGGCCCAGCTGGGGCTCGGCGTGCGGGTGCGCACGTGGATGGAGCTGAATCAAACGCTCTTTGACGCGCTCAAGCTGGAGAAGCTGACGATGTTCGTCATCCTAACACTCATCGTCATCGTGGCGGCGGCGAACATCGTCTCAACACTCATCATGACGGTCATCGAGAAGACGCGCGACATCGGCATCTTGAAGGCCATCGGAGCGACCGACGGCTCCATCCGGTGGCTCTTTACCTGGCAGGGGCTGGTCATCGGCTTGCTGGGCACGGCGGCCGGGGCCGGCTTAGCCTGGACGCTCATCTGGGCGCTGGACACGTACCAGTTCGTGCGGCTGCCCAGCACGATCTACTATCTCGACCACTTGCCGGTGCGCATCGAATGGGGCGACTGGTGGAAAACCATCGCCGCGGCTCTGGCGATCACGCTCGCGTCCACCGTGTATCCGGCCCGGCAGGCCGCCCGGCTGCTGCCGGTCGACGCCCTGCGCTACGAGTGACGCGCGGCGATGCTGGAGGCTCGGAACGTCCGGAAGGTCTATAAGAGCGGCGGGTCGGACCTGGCCGTGCTGCAGGGCGTCACCGTGCGCATTGCGCCCGGCGACTTCCTCGCGGTCACCGGCCCCTCGGGCGCGGGGAAGTCGACGCTCTTGCACCTGCTGGCAGGGCTCGATTCGCCGACCAGCGGCGACGTCTGCTGGGAAGGCCGGCCGCTGTCGCGGATGAGCGAGACCGAGCGGGCGGCGTTCCGCAACCGCGCCATCGGCATCGTGTTTCAGTTCTACCATCTGCTGCCGGAGCTGACGGCGCTGGAGAACGTCATGCTGCCGGCGCTCGTGCTCGGGGGGAGCTCCACGGCGACCGTTCGGGACCGGGCGCGGCAGTGGCTGGGCCGTGTGGGATTGAGCGGCCGCGTGCACCATCGGCCGCGCGCGCTCTCCGGCGGAGAGCTGCAGCGGGCCGCGATCGCCCGTGCCTTAATGAACGAGCCGAAGGTGCTGCTCTGCGATGAGCCGACCGGCAACCTGGACTCCAAGACCGGGACGGAGATCGCGGAGCTGCTCGCGGGGCTGCAGCGGCAGCAGGGTGTCAGCCTGGTGCTGGTGACGCATGAGACGATGCTGGCGGGCCTGGCGGACCGCATGGTGATTCTTCGGGACGGGCGGATTGTCAGCGAGACGGACAGCGGCACGGCCGCGCCCGCCGCGCGACGCAAGGGAGGGAGCTGACGTGAAGGTGTATCTGAACGGCAAATTCGTGGACCGCGAGAAGGCCGTGGTGTCGGTGTTCGACCACGGGCTGCTCTACGGCGACGGCGTCTTCGAGGGCATCCGCTCCTACGACGGCCTGGTCTTCAAGCTGCGCGAGCACATCGACCGGCTCTTCGAGTCCGCCCACACCATCATGCTCGCGATCCCGATGAGCAAAGCGGCCCTCGTCGACATCGTGCGGCAGAGCCTGCGGGTCAATCGGCTCACGGACGCCTACATCCGGCTCGTGGTGACCCGCGGGGTGGGCGACCTGGGGCTCGATCCGCGCAAGTGCGCCAAGCCGACGGTGTTCCTCATCGCCGATGAGATCCAGCTCTACCCGAAGAAGCTCTATGAGCAGGGGCTGGCCCTCATCACGGTGGCGACTCAGCGCAACGTACCGGAAGCGCTCAACCCGCAGATCAAGTCGCTGAACTACCTCAACAACATCCTGGCGAAGATCGAGGCGATCACGGCCGGCTATGAGGAAGCCATCATGCTCTCGCCGTCCGGCTACGTGACGGAGTGCACCGGCGAGAACATTTTCATGGTGAAGGGCCGGCAGCTGCTGACCCCGCCGCCCTACATCGGCGTCCTGCGGGGGATCACCCGCCGGACGGTCATGGAGCTCGCCGGCCGCCAGCGGCTGGAGGTCCGGGAGGAGCTGCTGACTCGGCACGACCTCTTCAACGCGGATGAGGTGTTCCTGACCGGGACCGCCGCCGAAATCGTGCCGGTGGTCAAAATCGACGGCCGCATCATCGGCTCCGGCAAGCCGGGCGCCGTGACCAAGGGGCTCCAGCAGGCCTTCCGGCAGGTGACCCGGACCGAAGGCGTGCGGGTGCGCTGACGGTTTGAGCGCGTCCGGGGCGCCTAGAACGAGTGCGGAAAACCTGGTAGACTGATATCGGGTGTTCATAACGGGAGCATGGCATGGTCTGTGAATCTTGCAAGCAAACTCAAGCCACGGTCCACCTGACCGAGATCGTCAACGATCAGATGACCGAGCTGCACCTGTGCGAGGCCTGCGCGAACCAGAAGGGCAGCCAGGTGGAGAGCCACTTCGGCCTGGCCGACCTGCTCTCGGGTCTGGCGGACGTCACCAAGCAGCAGGAGCCGGAGGAGGTCTCGACCACCAGCAAGGCCTGTCCGACCTGCGGCATGACGTACGAAGACTTCCGCAAGGTGGGCCGGCTGGGCTGTGCCATGTGCTACACGACGTTTAAGCGCGGCCTGGGCGGCCTGCTCAAGCGCATCCACGGCTCGCCCATCCACCTGGGCAAGTCGCCGGTGGGGATGGTCAAGAGCTCCAAGACGAAGACCGAACTCAAATCGGAGCTGGCCGAGCTGCGCCGCAAGCTCGACCGCGCCATCGAGAAAGAGGCGTTTGAGGAAGCGGCGATGCTGCGGGACCAAATCCGGCGGGTGGAACAGCAGGAACCGCCCAAGAAGACGGAACACTGATGGCGAAAGAGCTGGATGATCTGATCAAGCAGCCGAGCGAGTGGCTGCGCGGGGCCGGGCCGGTGTCCGACATCGTGATGTCGAGCCGCCTGCGCCTGGCGCGCAACCTCGAGAAGTACCCCTTCGCCACCCGGGCCACGAAGGCCTCGCAGGCGGCGGTCCTGAGCATCGTCAAGGAGGGGGTCCGGCAGAGCCCCACGCTCAAGCGGCCGCTTATCTTCGAAATGGGCGAGCTGGATGAGGTGGACCGCCAGTTCCTGGTCGAGCGGCACCTGGTCAGCCGGGAGCACGTCGTCCACGCCGACTCGAAGGCGGTGGCCATCGGGCAGGGCGAGGTCATCAGCATCATGATCAACGAGGAAGACCACCTGCGCATCCAGGTGATGCAGTCGGGGCTGAACCTGACGGACGCTTGGTCGCTCATCGACGCGCTGGACGACGAGCTCTCCGAGCGCATCCCCTACGCGTACTCGACCGACTGGGGCTACCTGACGTGCTGCCCGACGAACACCGGGACCGGCATGCGCGCGTCGGTGATGGCGCACCTGCCGTCGCTGGTCATCACGAAGCAAATCAACAAGCTGCTCCACACGATCACGAAACTGGGGCTGACCGCCCGCGGCCTCTACGGCGAGGGGACGGAAGCCTCAGGCAACTTCTTTCAGATTTCCAACCAGGTGGCCTTGGGCCGCTCGGAAGAGGAGATCATCGAGAACCTCGACCGCATCTTGAAGGAGGTCATCAACCAAGAGCAGGCGGCCCGCGAGTCGCTGATGACCAATAGCCGCGTCCAACTCGAAGACCGCATCTGTCGGGCGCTGGGCATCCTCAAGCACGCGAAGACCATGAGCTCCTCCGAGGCGCTCGATCTGCTCTCCGCGGTGCGGCTGGGTGTCGACTTGGGGCTCATGAACGGGCTGGACCGGACGACGGTGAATGAGCTGTTCATCTTCTCGCAGCCGGCCCATCTACAGAAATTGGAAGGCAAGGGGCTGAACGCCCGAGAACGCGATACGAAACGAGCCGAGCTCATCCGTAGCCGGCTCGGCGGGTCCGTCTAAGCTAGGCGAACGACAACGTCAGGGAGACGGTGATGTTCAATAAGTTCACAGAACGAGCGCGCAAGGTCATCCTGCTGGCCAAGGAAGAGGCCAAGCGGTTCAACCACGACTACATCGGCACGGAACACATCCTGCTCGGCCTCATCCGCGAAGGCGAGGGGGTCGCCGCGGCGGTGCTGCAGAAGCTCGGGCTCTCCCCGGAGAAGATCCGCCTCGAGGTCGAGAAGCTCGTCCAGAGCGGGCCGAGCACCATGGTCTCCGGCGACATCCCCTTCACGCCGAAGGCGAAGAAGGTCATCGAGCTCGCCATGGAAGAGGCGCGCAGCCTCGGGCACAACTACATCGGCACGGAGCACCTGCTCCTCGGCCTCATCCGCGAGGGCGAGGGGGTCGCCTCCCAGGTTCTGATGAACCTGGGGCTGGACTTGAACCGGGTGCGCAACGAAGTCATCACCCTGCTGGGCTCCTCGAGTCCGGCCCCGACGGCGGGCAGCGGCAGCCGCACGAAGACGCCGGCCCTGGATGCCTTCGGGCGCGACCTCACCCAGCTCGCCCGCGAGGGCAAGCTGGACCCGGTCATCGGCCGCAAGGAGGAGATCGAGCGGGTCATCCAGATCCTGGCGCGGCGCACCAAGAACAACCCCGTCCTGCTCGGCGAGGCCGGGGTGGGCAAGACGGCTATCGTCGAGGGGCTGGCGCAGAAAGTCATCAAGAATGATATCCCGGAGATCCTGCGCGACAAGCGGGTCATCATCCTGGACCTGGCGCTGATGGTGGCCGGCACGAAATACCGCGGCCAGTTCGAGGAGCGCATCAAGGCGGTCATGGACGAAATCCGCCGCACGGAAAACGTCATCCTCTTCATCGATGAAATCCACACGCTCGTCGGCGCGGGATCGGCCGAGGGGGCGATCGACGCGTCGAACATCCTGAAGCCCGCGCTCTCCCGCGGCGAGATCCAGTGCATCGGCGCGACGACGCTCGATGAGTACCGCAAGTACGTCGAGAAGGACGCGGCCCTCGAGCGGCGCTTCCAGACCATCGTCGTGGAGCCGCCGTCCGTCGATGAGACCATCGAGATCCTCAAGGGGCTGCGGGACAAGTACGAAGCGCACCACCGCGTCAAGTACCTGGATGAGTCGCTGGAAGTGGCGACGAAGCTGGCCGACCGCTACATCGCGGGCCGGTTTTTGCCGGACAAGGCCATCGACATCATCGACGAAGCCGGTTCCCGGGCGCGGCTGTCCGTCTTGACCGTGCCGCCGGAGATCAAGGACCTGGAGGACAAGATCGAGCACGTCCGCCACGAGAAAGAAGCGGCCATCAAGCAGCAGGACTTCGAGCTGGCCGCCTCGTTGCGCGACCAGGAACGGGAAGCCCGCGAGCAGCTGGAGAAAGTGAAGGCCGATTGGAAGAAGACCAAGGGTGAGGCGATGCCCGTCATCAACTCGGAGGACATCGCGGTCATCGTGTCCAAGTGGACTGGGGTCCCCCTCGTTCGCCTTGAGGAGAAGGAAACCGAGCGGCTCCTCAAGATGGAGGAGAAGATCCACAAGCGCATCATCGGCCAGGAAGAGGCCATCGGCGCCATCGCCCGGGCCGTGCGCCGCTCCCGGGCCGGCATCAAGGATCCCCGCCGGCCGATCGGGTCCTTCATCTTCCTGGGGCCGACCGGGGTCGGCAAGACGCTCCTGGCGCGCGGGCTGGCCGAGTTCCTGTTCGGGGACGAGGACGCGCTCATTCAGCTCGACATGTCCGAATATATGGAGAAGTTCAACGTCTCCCGCCTGGTCGGGGCGCCGCCCGGCTACGTCGGCTATGAAGAGGGCGGCCAGCTGACCGAGCGCATCCGCCGGCGGCCCTACTCGGTGGTGCTGCTGGATGAGATCGAAAAGGCGCATCCGGATGTGTTCAACATCCTGCTGCAGGTGCTGGAAGATGGCCGCCTGACGGACAGCTTCGGCCGCAAGGTCGACTTCCGCAACACGGTGCTCATCATGACCTCCAACTTGGGCGCTGAGCAGCTGAAGAAGCAGGGCAGCATCGGGTTCGCGCCGGCCAAGACCGAAGTCACCTTCGACAAGATGCGGCTGCAGCTGATGGATGAGGTCAAGCGGGCCTTTAAGCCGGAGTTCCTCAACCGCATCGACGACGTCATCGTCTTCCACCCGCTCTCCCAGGAGAACTTAGCACAGATCGTGGATCTGGAGCTCAACATGGTCCGTGAGCGGCTCAGGGAGCAGGGCATCAACGTCGAGGTGGATGACACCGCCAAGACGTTCCTCATCGAGAAGGGCTTCGACCCGGTCTACGGCGCCCGCCCGCTGAAGCGGGTGATCCAGCGCTTCCTGGAAGACCCCTTGGCCGAGGCGGTCATCGCCCGCAAGGTCAAGCACGGCACATCCCTGCGTGCGTTCCGCAAAGGCGAGGAGCTGGACTTTGAAGATCTGCCGGTGGCAGCCGAGCGCCCGGCGGCGTAACCTCCGCCGGGACCGATGATCTCGCGACTGGGCGTGCCGTTCCTGCAGGCGACTGCGGCCGCCGGCGCGTGGGCGGTTCAGCTCTGCTGGTACATCGGCAGCCTGGCGCTCCTGCTCGTTCAGACGATCGGCGGCTGGTTCACCCAGCGGCTGCGCGTTGACGCCGTCCTCTATGAGCTCTGGAAAGTCGGCGTGCAATCGTGGTTCATCGTCGCCCTCTCCTCGCTGTTCATCGGGATGGTGCTCGCGTTCCAGAGCGCCTACCAGATGCAGAAGCTGGCGGCGGAAATCTACATCGCCAGCCTCGTTTCGCTCTCCGTCGTGCGGGAGATCGGCCCCGTCATCACCGCCCTCATCGTGGCCGGCCGCTGCGGCTCCGCCATCGCCGCGGAGCTCGGCACGATGAAGGTGACGGAGCAGATCGACGCGCTCATCACGCTCGCCGCCAACCCGGTGCGCTACCTCGTCGTGCCCCGGTTCGTGGCGATGCTCATCGCCCTGCCGCTCCTGACCCTGTGGGCGGACGCCATCGGCATCCTCGGGGGCTTCATGGTCGGCACCCTGAAGCTCAACATCCTCCCCAGCCTCTACTGGAAGATGACCACGATTCCCCTTGCCGTCAAGGATCTTGCCTCGGGGCTGCTGAAGTCCGTGATCTTCGCGATGATCATCTGCATCGTCAGCTGCTTCGAGGGCTTCCGCACGCAGGGCGGGGCGGAGGGGGTGGGCCGATCGACGACGGTGGCCGTCGTCATGTCCTTCATCTGCATTATTTTCGCCGACCTGGTGTGCACCGCGCTGTTCTACTTCGTGTGGCGATGATCCCACGCCCTGCCGGGTTTCGCCATCACACCGCCGCTCTTCCGAAGGCGAAACGGTCGCTGTGGTGCAGCGACCGGCCTTCGGCCAACCGGCAGGAGGGCGTGGGATGATTGAAGTCCTCTACGTCTCCAAAGCGTTCGAAGACCACAAGGTGCTCGAGCGGGTCAGCCTCACCGTGAAGACGGGCGAGACGATGTGCATCATCGGGCGGTCCGGCTCCGGCAAGTCGGTACTCCTGAAGCACCTCGTTGGCCTGATCAAGCCGGACGACGGCAGCGTCCTCATCAACGGCGTCGACTTTCTGGATCTCTCAGGAGCCGAGCTGGCCCGGCTGCGGCTGAAGTTCGGGATGCTCTTTCAGAGCGCGGCCTTGTTTGACTCCATGACGGCGTTTGAGAACGTCGCGTTTCCGCTGCGGGAGCACACGACCATGACGACCCAGGCGATCGCGCAACGGGTCCACGAGTGCCTGGAGCTGGTCGGGCTGAAGGACATCGACGACCTGTATCCGGCGGAGCTCTCCGGCGGCATGCGCAAGCGGGTGGGCCTGGCCCGGGCGCTGTCCATCAACCCGGAAATCATCCTCTATGACGAGCCGACCACCGGCATCGATCCCATCATGGGGGACATCATCAACGACCTCATCGTCAGCCTGCGGGACCGCTTGAAGGTCACCTCCGTCGTCGTGACCCACGACATGCGCAGCGCCTATAAGGTAGCGGACCGCATCGCGATGCTCTACAATGGGGGCATTCTCGAAGTCGGGACGCCCGACGAAATCCGGCAGTCCAAGAACCCCATCGTCCAGCAGTTCATCAAGGGCGAGGCGACGGGGCCGATCCGGGAAGGGCTGCCGGACCGGCGGGTGCTGTCCCGCTGGTCCGCCTCCACGCGCAGCGAGCCGCAGCAGTTCCTGCGGCAGCATTGAGCCGCAGCCGCCAAACAGGAGTGGGGATGGCACAACGGTGGACGTTGGAGGTCAAGGTCGGCGCTTTCATTGTGCTTGGGCTGGTGCTGCTCATCGTCTTCATCTTCGCCATTGGGGACATCACGACCGCCTTTCAGCCCGGCTACAGCCTCCACGTATTCTTCGACTCCGCGAACGGGATCACCGAAGGCTCGCCCGTCCAATATGCCGGCGTCGAAGTGGGCAAGATCCAGCGCGTCCGCCTGATCTACCCCAAGGACCAGCCGACACCGCGCGTGGAGCTGCTCGCCCGGCTGCCCGCCTCGGTGACCGTGCGGGCTGATGACGAGGCGTCCATCAGCACGTTCGGGCTCCTCGGCGAGAAGTACCTGGACATCAACCCCGGGCCGGGGACTGGGGCCATCGTCGGAGCGAACGGCCAGCTTCTAGGCAAGCCCCCCGTGTCGACGGAGCAGATCATGCAGCGCTCCAACGAAGTCCTCACCGAGTTCAAGCAGACCCTCCAGGGCATCAACAGCCTGGTCGCGGATCCACAGGCGAGCCTCTACCTGAAGGAAGCCGTGCAGGAAGCGCGCGACGCTACGCGCAACTGGAAAGTGCTCGGCGAGCGGCTCAACGTGGCGATGATGTACACAGAATCCGGCCAGGGCAGCCTCGGCCGGCTGCTGTTCGACGACGAGCTCTACCTGCGGGTGGTGGCGATGGTGGAGGATCTCCGCCAGCATCCCTGGAAACTGCTCGTCCGCCCTCCGAAACGGAACTAAGAGCGTTCAGATGTCAGCAGTCAGCACGACTCATCAGCTCTGACCGTTGACGTCTGCATTCTGACGTCTGTCCCTGAGTCGTTCCACACACATGCCGAAGCTCAAGACGCTCTACATCTGCCAGCAGTGCGGGCACCAGTCCATCAAGTGGGCGGGCCGCTGCCCCTCGTGCGGCGCATGGAACGCCTTCGTCGAAGAGATTGTTGAGCCTTCGGCCCCGGCCCCGGTGACGGCGGAGGCGGCGGCGGTCACCCCGCTGGCGGACGTCTCGCTGGACGACACCGTCCGCCTACGCACCGGCCTAGGCGAGTTCGACCGTGTGCTCGGCGGCGGCATCGTGCCCGGCTCGGTGACCCTCGTCGGGGGCGAGCCCGGCATCGGCAAATCGACGCTGCTCTTGAGCGTCGCCGGCGCCTTGGCGGCCGCCAAGGCCTCGGTGCTCTACGTCAGCGGGGAAGAGTCGCTGCGGCAGACGAAGCTGCGGGCGACGCGCCTGGGCCTGAGCTCAGCGACCATCCAGCTGCTGGCCCAGACACAGCTGGAGGTCATCCTGGACGCGCTCCAGCGCCTCACGCCCCAGGTGGTCATCATCGACTCCATTCAAGTCATCGAATCAGCGGCGCTGACCTCGGCCCCCGGGTCCGTCGGGCAGGTGCGCGCGTGCGCCCATGCCTTGGTGCGGGTGGTGAAGGACAGCCGGGCGGCGCTCTTCCTTGTGGGCCATGTGACCAAGGAAGGGTTTCTGGCGGGACCGAAAGTGCTGGAGCACTTGGTGGACACCGTGCTGTATTTCGAAGGGGAGTCCACCAGCGGTTTCCGGCTGCTGCGCTCGACGAAGAACCGGTTCGGGGCCACGTATGAGCTCGGCGTCTTCCACATGACCGCCGAGGGGCTGGTGGAAGTGGCCAACCCCTCGGAGCTGTTTCTCAGCGACCGCACCGAGCCGGTCCCCGGCTGCATGGTGACGGTCAGCGTCGAGGGCAGCCGGCCGCTCCTCGTCGAGATCCAGGCGCTCACCAGCCCCTGCGGCCTCGGCCTGCCGCGCCGGCGCACGACGGGGGTCGACTTTAACCGCGTGTCGATGCTGATGGCGGTGCTGGAGCGTCGGGTGGGCCTGCATCAGCTGGCCCAGCAGGATGTGTTCGTCTCCTCCCTCGGCGGCGTGCGCGTCATGGAGCCGGCGGCGGACCTCGGCATCGCCCTGGCGATCGCCTCCAGCGTCAAAGAGCGATCCACCCAGCGCCGCGACCTGGCCATCGGCGAAGTCGGATTGACCGGCGAGATCCGGCCGGTGACGAACGTGGCCCAGCGGCTGCACGAAGCGCAGCGGGTGGGGTTTCCGCGCTCCTTCGTCGCGGCACAGCGCGGCCCCCTGCCGCAGGTGGACGGCATCGAGGTCGTCCCGGTGCGCCACCTGAAAGACGCCGTCGCGCGCGCCTTGGAATAAGCATGTATGCATTCGACATCATGCATCCGGAATCGCACGCCATCTTTCCCATCATCCCAGGAGGCCGGCCATGGATCTGAGATTCGTGCGGGCGGGGTTCATCATCATCAGCGGTATTTTGGGCTCGCAGATGCTCGGCCAGCACGCCGACTGGCCGACGGGGCTGCGGACACTCGTCGGGGCGGGGGCCGGGGGAGGGTTGGTGCTGCTGGAGGCGGCGATCCACCGCGTCGGCCGGGTGTCGGTGCGCGGATTCTCCGCGGCCGTCTTCGGCCTGCTCTTCGGTTTGATCATGTCGAAGCTCGTCGCCGACGCGATTGCGCTCATTCCGTTCGATGTGCAGACCCTGGCCGGCATCCGGGTCGGGCTGACGTGGGCCTTCTGCTATCTCGGGATGGTCATGGCGCTGCGCGGCCGCGATGAGTTCAACGTCATCATTCCGTACGTGCGGCTCTCCCGCCACGACCGGGGCGAGGAGGCCTCGCTGGTCGACACCAGCGCCATCATCGACGGCCGCCTCGTCGACTTGTGCAAGACGCGGTTCGTGGAGGGGCGGCTCATCGTCCCGCGGTTCGTCCTGCGGGAGCTCCAGGCGGTGGCGGACAGCTCCGACCCGCTGAAGCGCAACCGCGGCCGGCGGGGACTGGAAGTGCTCAACCAGCTGCGGCAGCTGACCAGCGTCGATGTTCGCATCCATGAAGAGGACCTGCCCGGGGTCGGGGACACCGATGCCAAGCTGGTGAAGCTGGCCCAGCTGCTCGGCACGCGCATTGTCACCAACGACTATAACCTCAACAAGATCGCCGAGTTCCAGAACGTCAGCGTGCTGAACGTCAACGAGCTCGCCCAGGCGCTGCGGCCGGTCGTCCTGCCGGGCGAGACGCTGGACATCAAGCCAATCAAGGAAGGCAAGGAGCACCACCAGGCGGTCGCCTACCTCGACGACGGCACGATGGTCGTCGTGGAGAACGGGCGGCCCTTCATCGGGCAGAGCATCCGCGGCCTGGTGACGAGCGTGCTGCAGACCTCCGCGGGCCGCATGGTCTTTGTGCGGCCGGACGGCACCCCCGCCAAGAAGTAACGGGATGCGGGGAGGCGTGGCGGCGATTGTCCCGGCGGCCGGAGCCGGCAAGCGGTTCGGGTCGTCGAGGCGCAAGCCGTTCGTGCCGTTGACGGGGGTACCCCTGCTGGCGCACACCCTGAAGGCGCTGCAGGCCTCCGCCGAGATCGGGTGGATCATCGTCGTGGTGCGCGCTGGCGATGAGACGCGGGTGCGGCAGCTCTTACGCCGCTACCGGATTTCCAAAGCGCTCGCGCCGTGCCGGGGCGGGGCCTCTCGGGCCGCCTCCGTCGCCCGGGGGTTCGCCCAGGTGCCGCCGCAGGCGCGGTGGGTCCTCGTGCATGACGGGGCCCGGCCCTGTGTCAGTCCCGGCTTGATCACACAGGCGGTTCGGGCCGCGCGCCGCTGGGGGGCTGTCGCCTGCGGGTTGCCCGCCTCGGTGACGGTGAAAGCCGCAAAGACCAGCGGGCTGGTGCGGACCACCCTGCCGCGGGAGGCGCTGTGGTTCATCCAGACGCCGCAGGTCTTCCGCCGCGACTGGTTCGCGCAGGCCCTGGCGCGCGCCGACCACCGGCTGGGCAGATTTCCGGATGACGCCGCCGTCGTGGAGGCGGCCGGATTCCCGGTGCGGATCGTCCGGGGCGATCCGCTCAATCTGAAGGTCACGACGCACGGCGACGCGTGGCTCGCTGAGGCGATTCTCAAGCGGCGGGCACGCTCCTGAACATGCGCATCGGCATCGGCTACGATATCCATCGCTTCAACGGGCGGCGCCCCCTCAAGCTGGGCGGCGTGCGCATTCCCTTCGGTCGGGGGCTCGCCGGCCACTCCGACGCCGACGTGCTGCTGCACGCCCTCGCCGACGCGCTGCTCGGAGCGCTCGGCGGCCCGGACCTTGGCGAGCTGTTCCCGTCCTCCAGCCCCAAGTGGCGCCACGCCGACAGCCGGCGGTTCGTCGAGGCGGCCTACGCGCGCGTGCGTCGGGACGGCTGGACCGTGGGCAACGTCGATGCCACCGTCATCGCCGATGCGCCGACACTCGTCGGCTACAAACCCAAGATGCGCGCGGCCATCGGCCGCCTGCTCCACATCGAGGTAGGCCGGGTGTCGGTGAAAGCGAAGACGACGGAAGGCTTCGCCCCGGCCAAGCAGGGAATTGCCGCACAAGCGGTTGTGTTGTTAGAGCCATCGCGGCCTCCCTCGGCCTCCGGCCTCGGGACTTCCTCGCCCACCCCGCGAAATCGCGGGGTGCCCGGGCTCGGTCGCAGGCGGAGCAGGAGCAAGACATGAGCAGGAGCAAGACATGAGCGGACTCCTGTGGACGCTAGCGGTGCTGGTGGGACTGGGGATGGCCGTACGCATCGCCTTCGAGCCGGAGTTGAAAGCGTGCTTCGAGCGCGACCCGGCGGCGCGCAATCTCGTCGAAGTGCTGCTCACCTATAACGGTCTGCACGCCCTCATCGGCTACCGCATCGCCCATGCCTTGGAGCAGCTGCGCGTGCCCGTGGTGCCGCGCCTGCTCATGGCCATCGTGCGCACGCTGACCGGGGTCGAAATCCATCCGGCGGCGACCATCGGCCGCGGCCTGTTCATCGACCACGGCACCGGGGTGGTCATCGGCGAGACCACAGTCATCGGCGACGGGGTGACGCTGTTCCAGGGCGTCACCCTCGGCGGCACGGGGAAGGAGCGGGGCAAGCGGCACCCGACGATCGGCCACCGCGTCGTCATCGGCACCGGGGCGAAGGTGCTCGGCAACATCACGATCGGCGACGACTCCATGATCGGGGCGAATGCCGTCGTCATCCGCTCAGTACCACCCCACTCGACGGTGGTGGGGGTGCCGGGGCGCATCGCCCGGACCAAGGACCGGGACGTGCCCGGGATCAACCTCGACCACACGCACCTGCCGGACCCGCTGGCGGAGCGGCTGGAAGCGCTCCAGCATGAGATCGACGCGCTTGAGAGGCATTTGAAGGAACACCGCAAGTCGCAGCCGGACACGCACCGCTAACCGCGACCTACCCGTGAAGCTCTACAACACCCTCACCCGGAGCCTCGAACCCTTCACGCCGCTCAAGCCGCCGGCTGTCACCATGTATGTCTGCGGCCCGACGGTCTACGACGTGCCCCATCTCGGCCACTTGCGCAGCGCCTACGTCTTCGACGTCCTGCGCCGCCACCTGGCGCGGGACTATCAGGTGACGTTCGTGCGCAACGTCACCGACGTGGACGATAAGATCATCGAGCGGGCGCGGCAGGAAGGCGGAGGCCTGGCCGCCGCCTGCCAAGCGGTCTCAACGCGCTACCTGCAGGCCTACCACGAGGCATTGGATCGACTGGGGATTCAGAGACTCGATGCTAAAGATGAACCGTTGGCGACGGCCCACGTGGTGCCGGTGATGACGGATTTCATCTCAACCCTCCTCATCAAGGGGGCCGCCTACGAAGCGAAAGGGGACGTCTATTTCGCCGTCCGGAAGTTTCCCGGCTACGGCCGGCTCTCCAACCGTGCGCTCGATGAGCTACAGGCAGGCGCCCGGGTCGAGCCTGGCGAGCAGAAGCAAGACCCGCTCGACTTCGCCCTCTGGAAAGCGGCCAAGCCCGGCGAGCCCTCCTGGAACAGCCCGTGGGGGAAAGGCCGGCCCGGCTGGCACATCGAATGCTCCGCGATGAGCACGAAATATCTGGGCGAGGCCTTCGACATCCATGGCGGCGGGCTGGACCTCATCTTCCCGCACCATGAAAACGAAATCGCCCAGGCCCAGGCCGCCGGCAAGCCCTTTGCCAAGTATTGGGTCCACCATGGCCTGCTGACCGTCAACGGCGAGAAGATGTCCAAGTCGCTCGGCAACTTCATTACGGTCGAAGCCGCCCTGAAGGAGTGCGGTGGACAACCGGATGTCCTGAAGGTCTTTTTTCTCTCCACCCACTACCGCAGCCCGATTGACTATTCGCCGGCGAATCTCCGGGCAGCCGAAGGCCGCTACCGCCGCCTGGTCAATTTCTTCTATCGGGTTATGAATGCGGACCTTCCGACCGAGTCCGGCGAACAACCTGCACCGGCTCCCGTCCTCAACCTTCAAGATGAATTTGTCAAAGCGATGGATGATGATCTGAATACGCCAAGAGCGCTGGCAGCCTTGGACGGCTTGGTCACTGCAGGGTATGCGTCGTCAGAGTCGTCGCATCGAATGATCGCATCGAAATACATGTCTACGCTTGGGAAGACCCTCGGATTGTTTAAGGGGCTCGTCGGTACGAGATTGAGTCGCGAGCAACACGAGTTACTCCAACAGCGCGAAAAGGCCAGGCAGCAAAAGCAGTTCAAGGACGCTGACCAGATCCGGGCGACGTTTGCGGCTCAAGGCCTGACGATTGAGGATACGCCGGAAGGCCCGGTGGTACTGCCCAAGTCATGACGCGCGGATTGTTCATCACCTTAGAGGGCCCGGAAGGGTCAGGGAAGTCGAGCCAGGCGCGCTGGCTTGCACAGACATTGCGCCGACGCGGCCGCTCCGTCGTGACGCTGCGCGATCCGGGCTCGACCCGGCTCGGCCGGCAGCTGCGCCAAGCGCTGCTGCATACCCGCACGCCGCTGTCTCCTCTGCAAGAAGCCCTGCTGTTCATCGGCGGCCGCGTGGCCCTAGTGGAGGAGCGCATCCAGCCAGCGCTGCGGCACGGTCGGATTGTCATCTGCGACCGGTTTCACGACTCGACCGTGGCATATCAAAGCGCCGGAGGCTTGAAGTTCGAGTGGCTGGACCGGCTGGGGCGGCAGGCTATCGGCGGCATCATGCCGGCCCTGACGCTGGTCCTCGACGTGCCGACCGCGGACGGGTTCGCCCGGCTGCGCCGTGTGCATGACCGCATGGAACGGAAGGGTGCGGCGTTTCACCGGCGCGTGCGCGCTACCTACCTGCGAGTGGCGCGGCGGGAGCCGAGGCGCTGTGCCGTTATTGACGCCCGCCAGCCGGCGGCCGCCGTTCGGCGGCGCATTGCCGCCGTCGTGGAGCCGCGATTGAAGCGGTTCGGAGCCGCCTGATGGCATGGGACGCGATTGCCGGACAGGCGCATGCGAAGCGCATTCTGCAGGGCCATCTGGCCGCCGGAGAGGTTGCCCAGGCGTATCTGCTGGCCGGGCCGGACGGGGTCGGCAAGCGCCGCCTGGCCATGGATATGGCGACCGCGCTCGTATGCGTCGGCACCGGCGCGCGCCCGTGCGAGGCCTGCATCCATTGCCGGCAAGTGAGCCGAGGCGTCCATCCGGACGTCCACCTGGTGGCACCGGGCGGCGGGGCCGACCAGATCCGCATCGACGACATCCGCCATCTCCTGGGGCGGCTGGCCTTGAAGCCCTTCAGCGCGGCGACCCAGGTGGCGGTCATCGAAGCGGCGGAACGGCTCAACGAAGAAGCGGCGAACTGCCTGTTGAAGACGCTGGAGGAGCCGTCGCGCTCGGCCCGGTTCCTGCTGACGACGGCCCGCCTGTCGCAGTGCCTACCGACGGTCGTCTCCCGCTGCCAGCTCGTGCGCTGCGAGCCGCTGCCGCCGGACGTCGTGGCCCGGCTGCTGCTTGAGCAGCACGCCTGCGAGGCCGGGGCGGCCGCGGCGATTGGGCGCTTGTGCAACGGCAGCATGACGCGCGCGCTGGAGCTGGCCGGCCGGTGGGACGCGCACGAGCGCATCGTCGGGCAGCTGGCCGATCCTGCGTCGCCCGCGTGGCTGAGCCAGCCGCTGCCGGAGACGCGCGAAGAGGTCCTGGCGCTGCTGGACAGCCTGATGGAATGGCTGCGGGACGTCGCGGTGACGGCGGCCGCCGACCCGGCCCTGGCGGCCCACGCCGAGCGCGCGGACGCGCTGCGCCGCCAGGCGCGGACGGTGGATCTGGACCGGTGTGTCGCGGCCGTGTTCGACCTGATTGCACTGCGGGATTCGGCGATCGAGCAGTTCGTCAGCCCCAAGCTCATCGCGGCCGTGGCCCGGGAAAAGTGGCTCTCCCTCTTCGATGCCTAAAACGCTGTATCTCACGACCCCGCTGTACTACGTGAACGCGGCCCCGCACATCGGCCACTCCTACACCGAAGTGGCGGCGGACTGCCTGGCGCGCTACCACCGGCTCCGAGGCCGGGAGGTGTTCTTCCTAACCGGCACCGACGAGCACGGGCAGAAGATCGCCCAGGCCGCCGCGGCCGCCGGCCAGCCGCCCCAGGCGTTCGCGGACCAGATGGTGGACCGCTTCCGCGGATTATGGACCCTGCTGAATATCGACAAGCATGAATTTATCCGAACGACCGACCCGCGCCACGTCCAGGCGGTCCAGGCCATCCTCGCCCAGCTGCATCAGGCCGGCGCGCTGAAACAGGCGACCTATCAGGGCTGGTACTGCACGCCGGATGAGACGTTCTGGACCGAAGCGGAGCTGGGGGCGGCGGCCCCTCGGCCTGCGGCCTCGGGACTTCCTCGCCCACCCACCTCCGGCGGGTCCCCGAGCTCGGTCGCCGGCAGCATTCCGGTGTGCCCGGCCTGCCGACGGCCGCTGGAGTCGGCGAAAGAGGAGGGCTGGTATCTGCCGCTCGAGACCCATCAGGGCTGGCTGCGGAAGTTCGTGGCGGACCACCGCGATTTCGTCCGCCCCGAGAGCCGCTACAACGAGCTGGCCAGCCTGCTCGAGCAGCCGCTGCCCGAATACCTGTGCATCACGCGGCCGCGCAGCCGGGTCGCCTGGGGCATCAAAGTCCCGTTCAGCCCGGAGCATACGACCTACGTGTGGTTTGACGCGCTCCTGAATTACATCACGGTGCCCGGCTACCCCGCTGACCGGAAGCGTTTTGATGCGCTCTGGCCCGCCGACGTGCACTTCATCGGCAAGGACATCCTGCGCCACCACGCGGTCTACTGGCCGATCATGCTGCATGCGCTGGGGCTGTCCGACGCGCAGATGCCGCGGCTGATTTTCGCGCACGGCTGGTGGAAGATCGGGGAGCAGAAGATGTCGAAGTCGCTTGGCAACATCGTGGACCCGACGGTCGTCGTGACCCAGCTGTTGAAGGGCCAGCCGTTTGCGGCGGACGCCTACCGCTACTTCCTCTTGCGGGAAGTGCCCTTCGGGCAGGACGGCAGCTTTTCGGAGGATGCCATCCTCAAACGGTTGGGCGCGGATTTGGGCAACGACCTCGGCAATCTCGTCAACCGCACGCTCTCGATGATAGAGCGGTACGTCGGTGGCCAAATCCCTGTGGTTTCGCAGGACCAATTGGATATCGCGGGTGCGGATGCAGACAACCCACTAGCTACAGTTGCGTTACAACTGCATGGTCAGGTAGCCAGCGCGTTGGAGCGAATTGAATTTTCTGTAGCGCTCGAACGCATCATGACCATTGTGTCTAATGCCAATCAGTACATTGAGGCGGCAGCACCCTGGAAGTTGGCGAAAGCAAGCGACAAGGACAGCAAAGAAAAGTTAAAACGGGTGCTGGCCACACTCGCGGACGTCATCCGCATCACGGCGATTCTACTGGAGCCGTTCATGCCGTCAGTAGCGGCGGAGATCTGGACGCAGCTTGGCTGCGGCGCTCAGACCCGCCGCTGGGAAGATGCGGCCAGTTGGGGGCGATTGCACCCGAACCAGCGCATCGGGCCGCACCCGGTGCTGTTTCCGCGCCAGGAGGCACCGGTCTCCTGATGCTGCAAAAGATTTTCCGCGGCCAGCTCGTCTACTTCATCCTGGCGGTGCTCGTCGTGTCGCTCTATCTGCGCGTCGCCCCGCCCGGCCCACCGACCGCTCCGACGGTGGCTCCGGCGCACAGTGACACGCTCGAGCTGTGGCCGAAGGAGATGGAGCGTCTGCAGTTGGACGAGCTCCTCTCGCAGCAGCCTCTGCTCGCCTTTGCCCTCATCGGCCTGGGAGTCTTCGTCGCGGGGATGGGATTGGGCGGCCTTGGCCTGCTGGGGTGGACCGTCATCCGCGGCCGCCTGCGGCGGGCGTGGCACTTGGGGACCGGCTCGCTGCCGCGATGGACCTGGGGGGAGCTGGCGCGCGTGACGCTGCTCATCATCATCGTCGCGAGCCTGATGCCGTTCGTGCGGCTGACCGTCCTCTTCTATCAGCCGAGCTGGGCGGCGGATCTCCACGTCTGGATGACGGTCGGCATGCTGCTCCTCGATGCGTTCGTCATCGTCGCCGTGCTGGCCTTCGCCGCGGGCAAAGGGCTGCCGGTACGCCAGGTGCTCGGGCCGGGTACTGGCGGGTTCGCCGACGCCATCGCCGTCGGCCTGCGCGCCTACATGACGGTGTTCCCGTGGCTCGTGGCGCTGCTGTTCCTCATCGTGAAGGTGAGCCACGCGCTGCATCTGCAGCCGCCGCTGCAACCGCTGCACGAGCTCCTCTTCCGGCCGCAGCACCCGTTCGTGCTGTGGCTGACGACGGCACTCGCGTGCGTCGTCGGCCCGGTCGCCGAAGAGCTGTTTTTCCGCGGCGTCGTCTACACGACGCTGCGGCACCGGATGTCCCGGTGGCTGGCGATGGCGGCCAGCGGGGCGGTGTTCTCGCTGGTCCACACGAACGTGGTCGGGTTTGTGCCCATTCTCGCGCTGGGGTGGCTGCTGGCGTATCTCTATGAGCGGACGGGCTCGCTGGTCGCGCCGATGGCGGTCCATGTCCTGCACAACACGTTCCTGATGAGCGCGGCCCTGGTGTTCCGGCACTTTATGGACGTGAGCGGGTGAGGGGTCGATGCGCACCGTCCGCACGCTGGGCGAGGTCGGGCTCATCGCCCGGCTGGCGCCCCGGCTGCGGCCGTTGTCCTCGGTGCTCGTGGGCATCGGTGACGACGCGGCGGTCGTACGCAGCCCGGGTCCAGAGCGGCTCCTCGTGGCCTGCGACATGCTGATCGAGGGCGTGCATTTCCGACGGCGCACGCTACCGCCGGAGTGGATCGGTTGGAAGGCGCTCGCGGTCAACATGAGCGACATCGCCGCCATGGGCGGCCAGCCAAGCTGGGCCGTCGTGTCGTTGGGCTTGCCGCCGGATACCCCCGTGGCGTTTGTGGACCGGCTCTATGCAGGGCTTGCGCGGTGCGCGCGCCGCTTCGGGGTCGCCATCGTGGGCGGGGACACCGTGCGCGCGCCGCAGGTGGTCATGGATGTCGCCATCATCGGCCATGTCCGCCCGGAGCATCTGACCCTGCGCAGCGGCGTGCGCGTCGGCGACCGGCTGTTTGTGACCGGCCGGCTGGGCGGCTCCTACCGCAGCGGCCGGCATGCGCGCTTTCTCCCGCGGCTGGCGGAAGCCAGCACCCTCGTGCGGCGCGTGCGCGTCCACGCCATGATGGATCTGTCCGACGGGCTGGCCTCGGACCTCTGGCAGTTGAGCCGGGCCAGTCGTGTGGCGCTGCGGGTGGATGCCGCGCGCATCCCGGTGGCACGCGCCGCGAAGACGGTGTACCATGCGCTGATGGACGGGGAAGATTTTGAGCTGCTGTTCGCGGTCGCCCCGCGGGACGCGCGGCGCGTGCCGCGCCGGCTGGGCGCGTGTCCGGTCACGGAGATCGGGGTCGCAACAGGCCGCGGCATCGGGGTGACGCTGCGGGAGCGGAGCGGACGGGTGCACCCGCTGACGCCGAGCGGGTTCCGGCACTTCTGATGGCACGCAAGCGCGCCGTGGAATGGGAGCTGGTCAGCAGCTCAGTGGAGGAGACGCACGCCGTCGGCGAGCGGCTCGGCCGGCTCTTGCAGCCGGGCGATGTCCTCGCCCTCCACGGGGAGCTGGGCAGCGGCAAGACGACTCTGGTTCAAGGCCTCGCCCGCGGTGTTGGCGGCGAGCCGGGCCGGGTGAAGAGTCCGACCTTCGTGATCATGCGGGAATATCCCGCGGCCACCCCGCTCGTCCATGTCGACGCGTACCGGCTCGAGGGCGCCTCAGCTGCCGCCTGGCTCGATGTGGACCTCATCTTTTCGCCGGCCAAAGTGACCGTCATCGAATGGGCCGAGCGGTTCGGCGACCTGCTGCCGGAGGACCACGTGGACGCGCACCTGGAGCACGTCAGCACGAACCGGCGCCGCCTGACGCTGCGGGCGACGGGTCCGCATAGCGCAGCGCTCATCACCCAGCTCAAGGCTGACGCCCCACCCATGCCCGCCGCCGCCCCGGCCGCCGAGGAGCCGGCCGCATGACCGTGCTCGCGATCGAGACCGCCACGAAACAACTGGGGGTGGCCGCCGTCGACGGGGAACAGGTGCTGGCGTCCTATGAACTGCTGGCCGAGTACCCGCATGCCGTGGAGCTGCCGGCGGCCGTCACCCGGGTCCTGCAGTCCGCCCGTGTCGCGCTGAAGGACCTGGCGGCGATCGCGGTGGACGTCGGCCCAGGCTCCTTCACCGGCCTGCGCATCGGCCTGGCGTTCGTCAAGGCGCTGGCATTTGCCACGAAGGTGCCGCTCATCGGCGTTCCGTCGCTGGATGTGCTGGCCGCCAACGTGTCCTTTGCCCCGCTGCCCGTGTGCCCCCTCCTCGACGCCAAGCAGAAGAACCTCTACGCGGCCTGGTACCGTCCGGAGCACGGCCGCTGGACGCGCACGACCGACTATCTCCTGGGCCCGGCGGATGACGTGCTCGCGCGCGCCAAGGAGCCGACGCTGTTTCTGGGCGACGGGATTCTCCTCTACCGCGAGCGGATCCTGCAGCGCTGCCCGAAGGCGCAGTTCGCCCCCCAGGAGCTGTGGCTGCCGCGCGCGGCCACCCTGGGGCGGCTGGCCCTGGAGCGGCTGGCGGCCGGGCAGACCGACGACCCAGCGAAGCTTGTCCCGCTCTACCTCTACCCCAAGGACTGCCAGGTCCGGGGCCCGAACCGCCCCACCAGCGTCTTGTCCCGGCAGGAGTCCCCCGAGAGCCGGGGCCTGCCCCCAACCTCTCAGCCCGTCGCCAAACCCGCCTAGCGCCTTCCGTTCCGACGGAACCGGTGCTATAATACGCGGTTACCATGAGTGGACAACCCATGAAGGGCGCCCAGATTCTCGTGGAGTGCCTGCTCCGGGAAGGGGTCAGTGTGGTCTTCGGCATCCCCGGCGGGGCGAACCTCCCGACCTTTGACGCGCTCTACAAGTCTTCCATCAAGGTGGTCCTGACGGTGCACGAGCAGGGGGCCGCCCACATGGCCGACGGCTACGCCAGAGCCACCGGCAAGGTGGGGGTGTGCCTGGCCACCTCCGGGCCCGGGGCCACCAATCTCGTGACCGGGATTGCGACCGCCCATATGGACTCCATCCCCATCGTGGCGATCACCGGACAGGTACGCACCTCGGTCATCGGCAACGACGCGTTCCAGGAAGCCGACACGATCGGCATCACGCGGCCGGTGACGAAGCACAGCTACCTCGTGAAGGACGTGCGGGACATGGCTCGCGTCGTGCGGGAGGCGTTCTACATCGCCGCGAGCGGACGCCCCGGCCCGGTGCTCATCGACCTGCCGGTGGACTCGACGGTGAATGAGGCGGAGTTCCTCTACCCCGAGGCGGTGAGCCTGCGCGGCTACCGCGTGCGGGTGACCCCGGAGCCGGACGCGGCCGCCATCGAGCGCGCGGCGGAAGCCATCGCCCGCAGCAAGAAACCCGTCATCTACGCGGGTGCTGGCGTCATCCACGCCGGGGCGGCGGCCGAGCTGGCCGAACTGGCGCATAAGCTGCAGATTCCCGTGACGACGAGCCTGCTCGGCCTGGGCGGGTTTCCGGAGAGCGATGCGCTCAGCCTCGGCATGCTGGGGATGCACGGCTTTGAGTACACGAACTACGCCGTAGCCCAATGCGACCTCCTGATCGGCATCGGGGCGCGCTTCGATGACCGGGTCACCGGCAAGCCGGATGAGTTCGCGCGCCACGCGAAGAAGATCCACATCGACGTGGACCCGTCGTCCATCAACAAGACCGTGCTCGTGGACTACCCCATCGTGGGCGACGTGAAGCGGGTGCTGCGCGAGCTGAACCGGCTCGTGAAAACACCCGACACCGCCGAGTGGCGTAAGACCATCCAGGAGATGCGGCGGCGCTATCCCCTGGTGTACCGCGAGAAGGAACGGCTGCTGCCGCAGTACATCATTCAGCAGATCTCCGAGGCGACGAAGGGCCAAGCGGTGATCGCCACCGGCGTGGGCCAGCACCAGATGTGGGCGGCCCAGTACTACCAGTTCAACACTCCGCGCTCCCTCATTACGAGCGGCGGGTTGGGCACGATGGGCTTCGGGCTGCCCGCGGCGATCGGCGCTCAGTTCGGGCGCCCCGAGGCGGTGGTGTGGGACATCGACGGCGACGGCAGCTTCCAGATGACGGCCCAGGAGCTCGCCACCGCGGCCCAGCACAAGCTGCCGGTCAAGGTGGCGGTCATGAACAACCGCCATCACGGCATGGTGCGCCAGTGGCAGGACCTGTTCTATGAGGGCCGCCACGCCGCCTCCAAGGTCAACACGATGGACTTCGTGAAGCTCGCGGAGGCCTATGGGTGTCTCGGCGTGCGCGTCGAGAAGAAGGCCGACGTGCGCGCGGCCATCGAGCAGGCGATGCGCACGACCGACCGGCCGACGGTGCTCGACTTCCTGGTGGAGGAATCGGAGAACTGCTGGCCGATGATCGCCCCGGGCAAGGCTCACGACCAGATGCGCGGCACCTTTGATGAGTTGAAGAACGACGGCGGGGTGCCGCAGCGGCGCCATGCCGAGGCCGACGAAGAGTCGAAGCTGAGCTTGGGATAAGCCATGGCGGATGCGACGACGAAACACACGATCTCCTGCCTGGTGGAGAACCACTTCGGCGTCCTGGCGCGCGTCTCAGGGCTCATCAGCGCGCGGGCGTTCAACATCGACTCCCTGACGGTGAGCACGACCGAGGACCCGACGATCTCCCACATGACGATCGTCGTGGACGCGGACGCCCAAAAGCTGGAGCAGGTCAAGCGCCAGCTCGAGCGGCTCATCGACGTCATTGAGGTGCAGGAGCTCCGGGAAGGCGGCTTCCTCGACCGCGAGCTGCTGCTGGCCCGGGTGAGCGCCAACGGCGGGACGAAAGCCGCGCTGGAGCAGATCGCCCAGCGCTTCGGGGCCAAGCTCGCGGATGCCACGGATTGCTCCATCATCATCGAGGCGGCGGGCGACACGAAGACGCTGGACCAGCTCGTCGAACAGCTGCGCCCCCACGGGATCACGAAACTGGTGCGGACCGGCCGGGTCGCGCTGGAGCGGCACTGATCCCACGCTTTGCGCCGGCCTGCCGGCGGCAGGCCAGAAAAATGACGCACATGAGTCAGGCGGTATGGCAGCGAACGAACATTTTCTTCACAGCGGCTTACCACCAGTACCCGTGGAGCCGCTGTGGGGCGCAAGGCGTGGGATGATGCCGTGGCCGGTGGCACTGCTGTCGCTGTGTTACGCGGTGATGGCCACCTGGTCCGGTGCCGCGGTCTGGCGCATCGCCAGCGGTGAAGTGAACCGCCCGGTGGCCTGGCCGCTGGCCTGGCTGGCCGTCTCGGTGGCCGTCATGTGCGGCCTGCCGCTGTTGAAACCCTGGGCCCGCCGGCTGGCCCTGGCCGGGTCGTGGCTGCTGCTGACCCTGACGCTGGCGGTGGCGGCGGCCTGGATCCGGGCCGGACATCCGGCCATCGCCCTGGCGGCGAGCCTGAGCAGTGTCGTGCACGTGACGGTGATCCGCTACTTGGGCCGGCCGTCGGTGAAAGCCATCTTCGTCAAGTCTCACAACCTCGCGTAACGGACACGGAGCCACGATGGCGCGCATCTACTACGACAAGGACGCGGACCTCAAGGCCTTGAAGGGCAAGACGGTGGCGGTGGTCGGCTACGGCATCCAGGGCCGTGGGCAGGCGCTGAACCTGAAGGATGCCGGGGTGAAGGTCCTCGTCGCCCAGCGGCCCGGCGGGCCCAACTACGACCTGGCGAAGCGCGACGGGTGGACGCCGCTGAGTGCCACCGACGCCGCAGCCAAAGCCGAGGTCATCATTCTGCTGGCTCAGGACACGCTGCAGGCCCAGATCTACCGCGAGTCCATTGCGCCGCACCTGAAGCCAGGCAAGACGCTCGGCTTCTCGCACGGCTTCGCGATCCTGTACGGCCTGGTGAAGCCGCCGAAGACGGTGGACGTCGTCATGGTCGCCCCGAAGGGGCCGGGCAGCCTGCTGCGCTCGCAGTACCTGGAAGGCAAAGGCGTGCCGGCATTGGTCGCGGTTCATCAGGACGCCACCGGCCGCGCGAAGACGACCGCCCTGGCGTGGGCGAAAGGGATTGGCTCCACGCGCGCGGGCGTCCTGGAGACGACCTTCAAGGAAGAGACCGAGACGGATAACTTCGGCGAGCAGGCGGTGCTGTGCGGCGGCGTGTCCGCCCTCATCAAGGCAGGCTTTGAGACGCTGGTGGAAGCGGGCTACCAGCCGGAGCTGGCGTATTTCGAGTGCCTGCACGAGCTCAAGCTGATCACGGACCTTATCTGGGCCGGCGGCATCCAGGGCATGCGCAAGCGGGTGTCCGACACGGCGAAGTGGGGCGATATCAGCTGCGGGCCACGCGTCGTGGACGCGCGTGTCAAAGAGAACATGCGCCAGCTGTTGCGCGAGATCCAGTCGGGCCAGTTCGCCAAGCAATGGATTGCGGAGCATGAGGCGGGCCGGCCGAACTTCACCCGGCTGATGCAGCAGGACGACCAGCACCAGATCGAGCAGGTGGGTCGCCGGCTGCGCTCCATGATGCAGTGGTTGAACCAGCCGAAGGCCTCCGGCAACGGTGCACCCCAGCGGACGGCACCGAAGCGGAGACGGCAGGCTGCGAAACGCTGAGCCGCGGAACATGTTTGAAGGACAGACGATCGATCCCATGGCCTTCATTGAGACCTTGCGGGAGTTTCACCAGACGGATCCCGGCGAGCGGGGGAGTCTGGCGAACGCCCTGTCGGATCTCATCATCACCAAGCGCGTCGATTTGGCCGAGGTGCGGCTACGGCTCGCCGACACCGGCGAGCATGAGCTGACTGATACCCTTGATCGTCTCTTGGCCTTGATTGAGCCCTATATTGAAGAGGGCGGCGTCGACGAGTAATCCCGGGCGGCCCGGGATGACGGCCGCCCAGCAGAAGCGAGTGACCCATGCCACGACGCATTACGATTTTTGATACCACCCTGCGCGACGGGGAACAGTGCCCCGGCGCCAGCCTGACGCCGACCGAAAAGCTGGAAATCGCCAAGCATCTGGCCCGGCTGGGGGTCGATGTCATTGAGGGCGGATTTCCCATCGCCTCGCCGGGCGATGCCCAGGCGGTCCGGGCGATCGCCGAAACGGTGAAAGGCCCGATCATCGCGGCCCTGGCCCGCTCGCTGCCCGCCGACATCGATGCGGCGGCCGCGGCCTTGGCCTCGGCCAAGAAGAAGCGCATCCACGTGTTCCTGGCGACCTCGCCGATCCACCGGAAGTTCAAGCTCCGCAAGGCCCGGCAGGAAATTGTGCGCCAGGCGGTGTGGGCGGTGGGCTATGCCAAACGCTACAGCCGCGACGTCGAGTTCTCGCCGGAGGACGCCTCGCGCACCGAACCTGAGTTTCTCTACCAGGTGCTGGAAGCGGTCATCAAGGCCGGGGCCACCACGGTGAACATTCCGGATACCGTCGGGTTCGCCATTCCGGATGAGTTCGGGCGGCTGATCCAGGGCATTACCGAGCATGTGCGGAACATCGACAAGGCCTGCATCAGCGTCCACTGCCATAACGACCTGGGGCTGTCCGTGCCCAACTCGCTCGCGGCCATCAAGCACGGGGCGGGCCAGGTCGAGTGCACGGTCAACGGCATCGGCGAGCGGGCCGGCAACGCGTCGATGGAAGAGATCGTCATGGCGCTGAAGGTGCGCCCGGACTTCTACCAGGCGACGACCGGCATCGACACGACCCAGATCACCAAGGTCTCGCGGCTGGTGAGCAGCCTGACGGGCATCGTGGTGCAGCCGAACAAGGCGATCGTCGGGCAGAACGCGTTCCGCCACGAGTCGGGCATTCATCAGGACGGCGTCTTGAAGCACAGCGCCACGTACGAAATCATGCGGCCGCAGGACGTGGGCTTGGGGCAGAGCATCCTGGTCCTGGGCAAGCTCTCCGGCCGCCATGCGTTCGCGAAGCGGCTGGCGTCGTTGGGCTTCCGTCTGCCGAAGGCGGAGCTCGACCGCGCCTTCCAGCGGTTCAAGCTGCTGGCGGACAAAAAGAAAGAGGTGTTCGACGAGGACCTGGCGGCCATCGTGGAAGAATTGCCCGCGGCCCAGGAAATCTACAAGCTGGCCTACGTCCACACGACGTCGGGCAGCGAGACCGTGCCGACGGCCACCATCCGCCTGACGAAAGAGGGCAAGACGCTTCAGGATGCCGCGTGCGGCGACGGCCCGGTCGATGCCTGCTACAAGACCATCGACCGCATGACGGGCTTGGCCCCGGAGCTCGTGGACTACACGCTGCACTCCGTCACGAAGGGCACCGACGCGCAGGGCGAAGTGTCCGTCCGGCTGCGGCTCCCCCGGCAGAAGTCTCCCGAGCGCCGGGGCCAGCAGAACCTCGAGGTGACGGGGCGGGGGACGTCCACGGACATCATCGAGGCGTCGGCCAAAGCCTACGTCAACGCCGTCAACAAGCTCGTCGCCCTGTCCGCCCGCCGGACGTCCGGCGGGCGCTCAGCGCTGACCCCGTGATCCCACCACCTGTGCGTCCGTCGACGGTGGACGGTTCGCACAGGATCATCGTGTTACGGTTCGCCTTCGGCGGACCGCCACAGGTGGTGGGAGCATCCCCCCACCTGCCTTCGGCCCGAAGGGACGACCAAACCATGTTAGGCGACGACGACATGTCGGTTCTCAACAGGCAGGTGGGGGGATGACGCGCCTCTTCGGAGTCATCGGTTCGCCCATCGGCCACAGCCTCTCGCCGGCGATGCATGCGGCAGCGCTGCGGGCCCTGCGCGTGGACGCCCTCTATGCGCCGTTTGAGGTGCCGCCGGCGTTTGTCGAGCCGATGCTGCGCGGCCTCATCCTCGCCGGAGTGGAAGGCCTGAACGTGACGGTGCCGCTGAAGGAAGCGGTGCTGCCGCTCATGGACCGGCTGGATCCGACGGCCGAAGCGGTCGGCGCGGTCAATACCATCGTCATCCGCAACCGGCGGACCCTCGGCTGCAACACCGACGGCGTCGGATTCCGGCTGGCCCTGCGGGAGCTCGGCTGGACGCCGCGGCACGCGCACGCCGTCATCCTGGGCGCCGGCGGGGCAGCGCGGGCGGTGGCGTGGGAGCTGACGCGGACGGCCGGCAGCTGTGTCACCATCGCGAACCGCCATCCGGCCCGAGCACGGCGCCTGGCTCGGTGGCTCGAAGCACAGCGTCCCCGCGCATGCGTGCGGGCCGCAGCACTGTCCGCCGTCCGCCTGGGTGAGGCGAATCTGCTCGTCAACGCCACGACGGTGGGCCTGCGGCCGTCGGACGGCCTGCTGGTGCCGCCGAAGGCCCTGCATCCGGGGCTGACGGTCTACGATCTGGTGTACCACCGGCCGACGCCGCTGGTCGCGGCGGCCCGTCGACGGGGATGTGTTGCGGCGAATGGGCTGACGATGCTACTATACCAGGGAGCGGAGTCGCTGCGCCTGTGGCTGCGGCGGCCGCCGCCCGTCGCCGTGATGCGCCGTGCACTGGTCAGCGCGCTCCGCGGCGGATGAAGCGAAACCGGAAGGCAGGCTCCCCATTACCTCGACGGTGACTCCGGCAGGCGAAGCGCTCTGGTTCTGGTGGATCGTCGGCTGTGCTGTCGGCAGCTTTCTCAACGTCTGCATTTTCCGGCTGCCGCGCGAGCAGTCGCTGATTCGGCCGGCGTCCCGCTGCCCGGCGTGCAAGCGGCCCATCGCGTGGTACGACAACATTCCGGTGCTCAGCTACGTGCTGCTGCGGGGGGCGTGCCGGCGCTGCCGCAAGCCCATCAGCTGGCGCTATCCCCTCGTGGAGCTGCTGACCGGCTTCATGACGGTGGCGGTGGTGCACCGTTTCGGCTCCGGCGCCGTCGGGCTCATCTACGCGGCGTTCGTCTGGGCGCTCATCGTCAGCAGCTTCATTGATCTGGATTTCCGCATCATTCCGGATGAGATCAGCCTCGGCGGGTTGGTCGTCGGGGTGGCGGCGAGCCTGCTCATTCCCGCGCTGCACGGGGCCGATTCCCGGCTCCTATCGCTGGGCCGTTCGGTGGTGGGCTTGCTCGTCGGCGGGGGCGTCCTCTACCTCACCGGGCTCATCGGGGACTTTCTCTTCAAAAAAGAGAGTATGGGCGGGGGCGACATCAAGCTGCTGGCCATGGCCGGCTCGATCCTCGGCTGGAAGCCGGTGACGCTGACCTTTTTCCTGGCCCCGCTCTTGGCGCTCGGGCCCGGGCTGTTCGTGCTGCTGCGCAAGAAGTCGCACGAAATTCCGTATGGGCCGTTTCTGGCGCTGGCGATGGTCCTCTCGCTGTTTTACGGGGACGCGCTGATCCGCTGGAGCGGGATAGACGTCACGATTCAGACGCTGCGAGAGATTTACGGCTGGGGGTATTAAGATGCTGAGATTTCTAACCGCCGGAGAATCGCACGGGCCGTGCCTCGTCGCCATCCTGGAAGGGATGCCGGCCGGGGTCACGATCGACCTGGAGCGGCTGCAGCACGAGATGCGCCGCCGGCAGCTCGGCTACGGCCGCGGCCCCCGGATGCAGTTCGAAACAGATACCCTCGAGCTGCTCTCGGGCCTGCGCCGCGGCAAGACGCTGGGCAGCCCGATCGCACTCTCCATCAAGAACAAGGATGCGTCCATCGACCGGCTGCCTGTGGTCACCCAGCCGCGGCCCGGCCATGCGGACCTGACCGGGGCGATGAAGTACGACCACCGGGACATCCGCAACGTCCTCGAGCGGGCCAGCGCGCGCGAGACGGCGGCCCGGGTCGCCGTCGGGGCTCTCTGCCGCCAGTTGCTGACGCCGCTCGGCATCGAGCTGGCCAGCCACGTCGTGGCGCTGGGCTCAGTGCAGGCCAAGCGGCCGGGACACGTGACGGTCTCGCTCCTGCGCCGGAAAGCGGACGGCACCCCGCTGCGCTGCCTCGACGCGGCGGCCACCAAGAAGATGATGCGCGCCATCGACGCGTGCGTGAAAGCCGGCGACACGCTGGGCGGCGTCTTCGAAGTGCTGGCGGAGGGCGTGCCGCCCGGCCTCGGCAGCTACGTGCATTACGACCGTCGGCTGGATGCCGTGCTGGGGCGGGCCATCCTCGCCATCCACGCGGTGAAGGCGGTCGAGATCGGCGACGGGGTCGCCGGGGCCGGCCTGCCGGGCACCAAAGTGCAGGATGAAATCTTCTATGCCAAAGGCAAAGGGTTCTACCGGACGGCGAACCGATCCGGCGGCTTCGAGGGCGGCATGACGACCGGCGAGCCGGTCATCGTGCGCGGGTTCCTTAAGCCGCTCTCCACGCTGCGCAAACCGCTGCGATCGGTGGAGATCAACACGAAGCGGCCGGTCGTCGCCACCGTGGAGCGCTCGGATGTGACGACCGTGCCGGCGGCCGGCGTCATCGGGGAAGCGATGGTCGCCTTCGAGCTCGCCAAGGCGATGCTCCGGAAGTTCGGCGGCGACAGCCTGAAAGAGCTGGCGCGCAACCTCGACGGATATCGGCGCCAGGTGAACGCCTTCTGATGAACATCGTCCTCATCGGGTTCATGGGTACCGGCAAGACGGCCGTCGGCAAGCGGCTGGCGAAACGGCTCGGCTGGCCGCTCGTCGACATCGATGAGCAGATCGAGACCTCGGCCCAGATGCCCATCGGCCGCCTCTTCGAGGAGCGGGGGGAAGCGGTCTTCCGGCGCCTCGAGCGGCGGATCATCAGCCGGGTGACGCGCGGTGACCATCAGGTCATTGCGACGGGCGGGGGGGCGTTCGTGGAGCCCGCCAGCCGGGCCAAGCTGAAGGGCAGCGGCCAGGTCGTGTGCCTGACGGCGCGGCCCCGCACCATCCTCGAGCGCGTCAAGCCGAAGCTCGCGATGCGGCCCCTGTTGGCGCGCATGGCGGATCCGCTGGCACGCATCAAAACGCTCCTGCAGCAGCGCGCCACGGCCTACGCCCAGGCGGATGCGACGGTGGATACGAGCGACCTGACGGTCGATGAGGTCCTCGAGCGCGTCTGGCGGCACATCAGCCCCTGCGTCTGCAAGAGCTGGCAGTACCTCGTGGACCACGCGGCGACACTCTCCCACCGCTACGGCGGCAAATACGTCGTCGTCTGCAACGACCGCGTCGTCGGATTCGGCACCACCCAGCTTGAGGCGTACCGCAACGCCCGGCTCTCCCGCCAGCGGCCGGCCACGACCGAGCCCGGGATCTTCTACATCCCGCTGCCAGAGGAATCGCTCACAGCTCTGTGAGCATGCGCCGCCGCCCCGCGTCGCGACCCACGCGTTCCAGAAGCCTGCTGGCCCGCCGCGCATCGTCCGCGGCCAGCGGGCGGCGCATCGAGTTTCCCTATATGAAGGACACTCACGGGCGGGCCGCCCCGCTCGTGTACCTGCAGGTGTGGACCGGCAACCGGTGGCTGTACCTGCAGGCCTACGTGGATTCGGGCGCCTCATGGAGCGTGTTCCATCTGGACGTCGCGGAGCTGCTCGGCATCAACCTGCGCCGGGCGCGCCGCCGCTACATCACCCTGGGCAACGGCAACGTCCTGCCGATTTACCTGCACCCCATCAAGGTCCGGTTCGCCGGCGAGGAATTCAGCGTGCCGGCTGGGTTTTCCGACGCCCTGCGTGTTGGCTTCAACCTGCTCGGCCGCGCCGGGTTTTTCAACCGGTTCGCCATGTGCTTCAACGACCGCGCGCGGTCGTTGACGGTCACGCCGCTGGCGCGCCGCCGCTGACGCCGGTGTTTGTTGGCGGCTGCAACCTTGTGGTAAGCTAGGGCCTCACTGAGACCATGCTGACACGACGAGAACAGCTGATTCTGCTCAACCTGCTGCCGGAGCTCGGTCCGCTGCGCCTGCGCCGCCTGCTCGAGGCCTTCGGGGACCTCGACGGCCTCTGGCGCGCGTCCGCCCGCGACCTCGAGCGCGTCAACGGCCTCGGGCCGCGCGCGGCAGCAAGGATCGCGGCCATCCGGCAGGATGACTCGCAGCTGCGCGATGAGTTGGCCCTGGCGGCACGGCATGGGGTCACGATTCTGACGCGGGAGGAGCCGGCGTATCCTGTAGCCCTCACAACCATCCCGGATCCGCCCCTCGCCCTCTATGTGCGGGGCACGCTGACCGAGGCCGATGCGGTGGCGGTTGGCATCGTGGGGACGCGCCGCGCATCCGTCTACGGGCTGACGAGCGCTGAACGGCTCGGCGCCGAGCTGGCGGGCTGCGGGATCACCGTGGTCTCCGGGCTGGCGCGCGGCATCGACGCGGCGGCCCACCGGGGCGCGCTCACGGCCGGACGGACCCTCGCGGTGCTCGGCAGCGGCCTAGCCCGGCTGTATCCGCCGGAGCACGCCGAGCTAGCCGAGCGCGTTGCCGCCAAGGGGGCGGTGCTGTCCGAGTATCCGATGGACACCCCGCCGCTGCCCCTGCAGTTTCCGCGTCGCAACCGGCTCATCAGCGGCTTGTCGCTGGGTGTGGTCATCGTCGAAGCCGCGCAGCGCAGCGGAGCCCTCATCACCGCCGACTGCGCGTTGGAACAGGGCCGGGAAGTGTTCGCCGTGCCGGGGCCGATGCGAGCCGTGACGTCCCAGGGCACCCACCAGTTGCTGAAGCAGGGGGCACGGCTCGTGACCTCGGTGGACGACATTGTGCAGGAGCTTCGGTTGGACATGCTGCCCTCGGCGGCCGCTGGGCGAACACCGTATCCGGCGGACGAGGGAGTTCGGCTGCCGTCCATCGACGCGGCTCAGGACGGCGTCCCGAGCGGAGTCGAGGGGCTGCCGGAGGCGGAGCGCAAGGTGTTAGCCTGCCTGCGGGAGCAGGAGCCGCGTGATATCGACGCGATCGCGGCGGACAGCGGGCTAGAGCTGCCGGACGTCTCCTCGCTGCTCCTGCAGATGGAGCTGAAGCACCTAGTCCGGCAGCTGCCGGGCAAGCAGTTCGTCCGACATCCATTGGAGCCGGCGGCATGCAGGTCAAAGTGAACGGCGAGCTCACAACGCTGCCCGACGGGCTGACGGTCCGCCAGCTGCTGGAGCAGCTAGCGATTGTGCCGGAGCGCGTCGTCGTGGAGCTGAACCTGACCATCCTCAAGCGGGCGGAGCACGAGGGCACGCAATTGAAGGAGCATGACGAAGTGGAAATCGTCCGGTTCGTCGGGGGCGGCTGAGCGATGGCGGCCAAGAAGCTCGTCATCGTCGAATCGCCGGCGAAGGCGAAAACCATCAATAAGATCCTCGGGCCGGAGTTCGAAGTGACGTCGTCCATGGGGCACCTGCGGGATCTGCCGGCCAGCAAGCTCGGCGTTGACGTCGAGCACGATTTCGCCCCCCACTACATCGTCATCTACAAGCGCCGGCAGTTCGCCAAGCAATTGCAGGAAACCGCCCGCAACCGCGAGGAAATCTACTTGGCACCCGATCCCGACCGCGAGGGCGAGGCGATCAGCTGGCACCTGGAGCAGCTGCTGCGCGATGACGACGTGGCCCAGGCCAAGAAGCGGGAGAAGGAGCAGGCGAAAGCCAAGGGGAAGCCGGCCCCGGCGAAGCGCGCCAAGGCCGCCGCCAAAAACGGCCGGGCCATCTACCGCATCGTCTTCCATGAGATTACGCCATCCGCGGTAAAAGCCGCCATGCAGCATCCCACCGCCATCGACCTGAAGAAGGTCAACGCCCAGCAAGCCAGGCGGATCCTGGACCGGCTCGTCGGCTACTCGCTCTCGCCGCTCCTCTGGAAGAAAATCGGCGGCGGCCTGTCGGCTGGACGTGTGCAATCGGTGGCGTTGCGGCTCATCGTGGACCGGGAAAGGGAGATCGAAGCGTTCGTCCCGCAGGAATACTGGACCATCGACGTCGAGCTGAAGCCGGAAGGCGGCCAGGCCTCGTTCAAAGCCCAGCTTGAGCGCATCGGCGACAAGAAAGCGGAGGTGAAGACCCGCGAAGAGGCCGAGCGCATCACCAGCGAGCTCAAGCAGCAGGCGTTCGTCGTCGGCGCGGTGGAGGAGAAGGAGCAGAAGCGCTACCCGAAGCCGCCGTTTACGACCAGCACCCTGCAGCAGGAAGCCTTCCACAAGCTCGGCTATTCCTCGTCACGCACCATGCGCATCGCCCAGCAGCTCTATGAGGGGCTCGAAATCGGGGAGGCGAACCCGGTCGGGCTCATCACCTACATGCGCACGGACGCGGTCCGGGTCGCCGCCGAAGCGCTGACGGCGGTGCGCGACCTCATCAGCACGCGCTTCGGCAAAGCCTACCTGCCGGCGGAGCCGCGCGGATACAAGGCGCGCAAGAGCGCGCAGGAAGCCCATGAAGCGATTCGCCCGACCGGAGTCGACCGCGCGCCGGACGCCCTGGCGAAGTATCTGACGGCCGAGCAGCTCGCACTCTACCAGCTCATCTGGCAGCGGTTCGTGGCCAGCCAGATGGCCGATGCGGTGGACAAGGTCGTGAGCGTCCGGGTCGACGCAGGCACATTCCATCTGAAGGCCAACGGGCGCACCAACGTCTTTCCGGGGTGGACCAAGGCCTATCAGGAAGCCGAGGAGCGGGAACGGGACGACGAGGGGCAGCTGCCGGAAGGGGTGCTGCCCCCGTTGACAGCCGGCGAGCGGCTGACGATGGTGAACACGCTCCCCGGCCAGCATTTCACCAAGCCGCCCCGCCGCTACAACGATGCCTCGCTCGTGAAGGCGCTCGAAGAGCAGGGCATCGGCCGGCCCAGCACCTACGCGCCCACCCTCCAGACCATCGTGTCGCGCGATTACGTGCGCCGCCAGGGCGGCCTGGTGCCCACCCAGCTCGGCCGGCTCGTGACGGACATGCTCATCGAGCATTTCCCGGAAGTGATGGACCTGCAGTTCACCGCGGAGATGGAGGAAGAGCTGGACCGGGTCGAGGACGGCGACCTCGAGTGGGTGTCGGTGGTGCGGCACTTCTACACCCCCTTCTCGTCGCGCGTGACGGCCGCCCAAGAGAAGATGCGCGAGGTTAAGCGCGAGGTCATTACGACCGACTACGTCTGCGAGAAGTGCGGCAAGCCGATGGTCATCAAGTGGGGCCGCTTCGGCCAGTTCCTCAGCTGCTCGGCCTATCCGGACTGCAAGAACGCCCGCCCCGTGCCGACCGGATCCAAATGCCCCGAGGCCAACTGCGGCGGCGACCTGGTGGAGCGGCGCGCCCGGGGACGGCACTTCTACGGCTGCTCGCGGTATCCGGACTGCCGCTACACCGCCCGCCGGCTGCCGAAAGCCGAAGGCGAAGCGGCCGCGGGCACTGAGGAGGCGGAGGATGACCCCTCCAGCGCAGCAGCCGGTTGAGCGGTTCCTCCGCTACCTGAGCGCTGAGCGCAACGCCTCCGCCTATACCTGCCGCGATTACCGGCTCGACCTCTCCCAGTTCTTCCAGCAGCTCGGCCATCGCCGCGTCGGCGACATTACCCCGCTCGATATCCGCCGGTTTGTGGCCCATCTGAGCACGACCGGACTCTCGCGGCGCTCCATCGCCCGGAAGCTCTCCTGCCTGCGCAGTTTCTTCCGGTTTCTCTGCCGCGAGGCCACCCTGGAGCACAACCCGGCCGCCGCCATCCCGACCCCGCGGCTGGAGCGGCGGCTGCCGTCGTTCCTCGATGAGCATCAGGTCGCGAAGCTGCTGAATGCACCGGATGCCAAGACATGGCTCGGCCTGCGGGACCGCGCCCTCCTCGAAACGCTCTACTCCACCGGGATGCGGGTGAGCGAGCTCACCGGCCTCAACCTCGAAGACCTCGATGAGATTTCCGGCACGGTGATCGTCCGCGGCAAGGGCAAGAAAGAACGGCTCTGCCCCATCGGCGAGACGGCGCTGAAGGCCGTGCGCGCCTACCGAGCCAAGCGGCCCAAGGATAAGAAGCTGCGCGTGCCCTACGCGCTGTTCGTCAGCCAGAAGGGCACCCGCCTGACGGTCCGCCAGGTGGACCGGCTGCTCCTGCGCTACGTGCAGGCGGCCCAGCTGCCGGCGGCCATCCACGCGCACAGCCTGCGCCACAGTTTTGCCACCCACCTGCTGGATCATGGGGCGGATCTGCGCAGCGTGCAGGAGCTGTTGGGTCACGCCAGCCTGTCCACGACCCAGATCTACACGCACGTCACCGCCCAGCGGCTGAAGAAAGTCTATGACCAAGCCCACCCCCGCGCGTAAGCGCGGCCGATCATCCTGATGTGGCTGCTCTACGAGGGGTTGTTTCTCCTCGGTCTGCTCCTCTATCTGCCGAAGGCGCTCTGGCGTCGCCGGCTGCCGCACCGCGGATGGACGATGCGCCTGGGCCGCTATCCGCGCGCCGTCCTGGAGGCGATCGGCGGACGCCAGACCATCTGGGTGCACGCCGTCAGCGTCGGGGAAGTGTTGGCGGTCCGGCCCCTGCTGCGGGTGCTGCACCAGGCCCAGCCTCAGACGCCGCTCGTCCTCTCCACCATCACCCCGGGCGGGTTTGACGTCGCCTCGAAGGCCATCGGAGCGGACGGGGCGGCCGTGTATTTTCCGCTGGACCTGCGTGGGTGCGTGCGCCGGGCGCTGGAGGCGTTCCGGCCCCGCCTGCTGATTCTGGTTGAGTCGGAGCTGTGGCCGGTCGTCCTGCAGCTGGCGCACGCCCGCAGGATTCCCATCATCGTCGTCAACGGCCGCGTGTCTCCGCGCGCCTTCCGCCGCTACCGCCTGGCCCGGTTCTGGCTGGCCCGCCTGGTGCAGCAGGTGACCCTCTTCATCATGCAGAGCCAGGAAGATGCCGACCGACTGGTCGAGTTGGGCGTGACGCGGGAGCGGGTCAAGGTGAGCGGCAGCCTGAAATGGGACGCGAGCCTCGGCGTGCGCCCGAGCCCGCAGGCGCTGCAGCAGGCGGCCGCCCGGCTCGGCTTGAGCGGGCAGGAGACCGTGCTCGTGGGCGGCAGCACCCATCGAGGGGAAGAGGCCTGGCTGCTGGCCGCCTTCTCGGCGCTGCGGGCCTCGCACCGCGACGCCCGATTGATTTTGGCCCCCCGCCATTTGGAGCGCCTCGCCGAAGTCGAGCGGCTAGTGCATCGCAGCGGCCATGCCGCCGTCCGGCTGTCGCAGGCGGGCGAGCGCATGGAGTGGGACGTGGGGCTCGTCGATACGTTCGGGGAACTGCCCACGTACTACGGGCTCTCCAGCTTGGCGGTGATCGGCGGCAGCTTCATTCCGCACGGGGGCCAGAATCCGCTGGAGGCCGCCAGCCTCGGCAAGCCGGTCGTGTTCGGCCCCTCCATGCAGAACTTCGCCGAGATCGCCCAGCAGCTGCTCGCGCACCAGGCCGCCCGCCAGGTGGCCGGCGGGCGCGAGTTGGCCGCCGCACTGCAAGAGCTCTTCGCCAACCAGGCGAAGACCCAGGCCATGGGCCGCCGCGCCCAAGCGCTCACCGAACAGCTGCAGGGGGCTGCGCAGCGGACGCTCGAGGCGCTTCGGCCGTATCTCGCCTGAAGAGCCCATCCCAACACCTCCCGCGGGTCGCGCTGGGCCTAGCTGCAAGCCGCGCCAGGAGCGAGGAGTGTAGCGTACTCCCTGGAGTACGCAAGCG
>Ga0080064_1001503_pt1 | contig 46512 bp, 57 predicted proteins | sample Subgrocontami54m_FD_69260 | JGI IMG/M metagenome (GOLD analysis project Ga0080064, IMG submission 69260) | Subsurface groundwater microbial communities from S. Glens Falls, New York, USA - GMW46 contaminated, 5.4 m (SPADES assembly) (version 2) ...
ATTTTTTTCGATGTAACATTGGATGGATCAAGGGGATAGGAAGTTGAGTGCGTGCCAACTGTGTCGAAATCCTGTCGTCTCGAAAAGCACCTATGCCTGTGCGCATTTGTGAACCATGCCCGACTGGGCCACAATGCCACGAGACTCCACACACACATTTCTGTTACCCAGGATTGAACCAGGTCGCCGATGGCGATGAATGCCTGGCACAAATCCCATGCCTGTAGGTAGTTGTACTTGGTCACCCGACAACCATCGCCTCACGACGCTGGGTTCTCGATCCAGTCCCGGTAGCAGGGATTGCACAAGTGAATCACCAGGCGGCGATAAACCTGGTCCATCGCCTCCCGCTCGGACAAATGACCGAGGCCGTCCATCAGCTGATTGATTCTGGCCCGCAGCGTGCTCGATGATTCTTCGTCCATCAAGACGGGCGGCGACGGATCGGCAACGGCCGCGATCGTGACCTGGAAAAAGTCTCCCGAACCGGGGCGCAGTTCCAGCGAACAGCGGGCGCAGAACAGCGGCGCCGTCGAAGTCGATGCTGGCAATCCTTGTTCCATAAGCTAGTCTCAGTGCGACCTGCGTTTGGCGCTTTATTGTCCGCGCTAGTGCGCCCGAGTGCAAACGCCAATTGACGAAGAAGACCGACCAAATCAAGTCTACACTCAGAGGACCTGTCATGCCCACGAGCCAGTTTTTCGGCGTTGATTCGCAAAAGCTTCCTTGGGAAGAACGCTTCAGCGAGCCCATCGGCACGGCGATTTTCCGCAAAGAGCTGTTCAGCGATCCGGAAACCGGCATGCTCGTGCGGCTGGTACGCTATCCGGCCGGCGTCATCAATCCGCGGCACACCCACCCGTGCGGCCACGGCATGTATGTTCTGGAAGGCACGCTCGTCACCCACCGAGGCACTTTCGGTCCCGGCAGTTTTGTCTGGTTCCCCGAGGGCGAGGTCATGGAGCACGGCGCCAGCGCTGCCGGCGATGTGACGGTGGTGTTTGTGACGAACAAGCCATTTCGAATCGACTATGTCGCAAAAGCATAGTGGCTTTTGCCTAAGGCGAGGCTCAATCCTAGGTTTTGGTGCTGTGGCGTAGGCCCGGATCGGCACAGGATATGGCAAGTATTTCGCGGATGGCGCCGATGGGCAGTCGTACAGTTTGGCCCCAGAAACCCGGTTTCTTCGGAGAAACCGGGTTTCTTTCCGGCAAACTGCACCACTACCCGCCGATGGGATCATTGGCATAACTTTCGATTATGACTTACAATAGAGCAATCAGCCACATGCTGCCGTTGACTTGATTCTCGGTGGGATGTCATGGAAAAAGTCACGGAAACGTGGGTCACCGCGCAGGAACGGCCCGTTTCCATCACCAATCGCAACGCTTGCCTTGTCCATATCTATCCGACCGGCGCGGGCATGGGCGCGCGCTACAGTCTGGGAGAGAACCCGCTCGTCATCGGCCGCGGCAACGATTGCGAGATTCTGATCAACGACCATTCCGTCTCGCGCCGGCATGCGCGCATTCAGCCCGGCGCCGACGGCTACTACGCCGTCGACCTGCAGAGCACCAACGGCACCTACGTCAACGACATCCCTGCTTCGATGTGCAAGCTCAAGGACGGCGATTATCTGCGCGTGGGCAACTGCATCTACCGCTTCCTCATGGGCGGCAACGTCGAGACCGAATACCACGAGGAAATCTATCGGCTCACGATCATCGACGCGCTGACCGACATTCACAACAAGCGCTATTTCCTGGAGTTCCTGGACCGCGAGCTGGCCCGCTCGAGCCGTTACGACCGCCCCTTGTCCATCATCATGATCGACATTGACCGTTTTCGCGCGATCAACGAAGAGTTAGGCCATCTCGGCGGCGACTTCACGCTGCGCGAACTGGCCGCACGCATCAAGGGCAACATTCGCAAGGAAGAACTGTTCGCACGTTATGGCGGCGAGGAATTCACCGTCGTCTTGCCGGAAACGACCGCCGAGGGCGCCATGCGCCTGGCGGATCGTTTGGTGAAGGTCATCCATCAAACGCCATTTCAGTATGAAGGCAAGTCATATGCCGTCACCATCAGCGCCGGCGTCGCCAGCACTTTGGGCGAAAAGGGCATCACGCCGCACGATCTGATTCGCCGCGCCGACGAAAAGCTCTACCAGGCCAAGAACGCCGGCCGCAATTGCGTGGCGAGTTGAGCGCGCTTTTACGAATGCCGAATTGCCGCAACTTAGCATCGGCTCGCAAATTCTGTCTCATCCGGAAAACCTGTAGTCGCAGGCTTTAGCCGCCCAAGACTTGGTGCGCGTTCATGCAAGTTGCGCACGGCTTCGTCCGGCGTGGCGCCGTCGGCGCTGAGAGGCAACGGCTCTCCCGCCTTGGCGCGAAAGCCGCTGTTGGCGACCGGTTCGACAAGTACGGCGATTTGCATGGTTGTTCCTCCACGGCATCCACTGCTGCCTCATTGTAGCAAACGGGCGAGCATTACGCGGCGGCGTGGTGAAGTCGAGGCCCAGGTTGTGCTCGTGGGCATGGGGCTGTCAATCGATATCTGGACCATCGCAAATCACGGCTCCGGCGGGCCGCCGAGTTTTTCCAGTTGCTGCCGCCGCTGCCAGGTGTTGGCATCGAGCACGCGAACTTGGCCATACTCATCCAATTTTTCACAACCGATCTGGCAATGACCCCGAACTATCGTCTATCATGACAATCATTGGGCGAGCCCATTACGCCCACACGGCCGCCGTCTCCGCTTATTCGGAGAAAGAAGCATCGATGATTGAACTCACCCACGAACAATGGCAAGCCGTCATCCACGAAGTGGCTCCAACGGCAATCGACCCGGAGTCAAAGACGACCTACATCGTCGTTCGCAAGGATGAATACGACCAGCTTTGCACCGTCCGCGCCTGCGAAGCGAACGCCGCTGCCGTGCTGCGCATCGCGTGGATGCGCCGGATGGGATTGGGCGAGGACGAAATCGCCGAATCGCTGCGTGACGACCCGCCCGCCGGCGTGCCCGCGGAAATAATGCAACTCAAGGCTCTCGACGACCTGGACAAGATCACGCCGCCCGCCGAGGTTTTGGGAAAGTACGCCATCCAGTATTAACGGAGACGGCCCGTGCCTTCGCTCGTTCGCGGTCGGGTGGTCTATCCAAAGATCGTCATACCGGACCCGCAAGGCCAGAATCCCAAGACCGGCCGGCCATTCGTGGTCATCTCGCGGAACGAAGACATCGCGAAGGGCCATCGGATTCAAGCCGTCGGGATAACCACCGAACTGCAAGGATCACCCGCCGACCACTACGTCCGTCTGCCCCACGGCCCCAATGCCAAGACCGGCTTGCGGCGCGAAAGTGCGGCCCTCTGCACTTGGCTCATCGAAATTGCACCCGATTCGTTGCAGGTGGAGCGCGGTTACATTCATCCCGACTTGGTCGGTGAGATCGTTGTCAAGGTCCTGCAACTGAAGTCGATTCCCCAGGTGATTCACGAGTAAATCGCGTCAGTTCACATGAGCCAAAAAACCGCCAGTAAACAGCGATCTGCCTAAAAATCCGGCGGGCCGCCGAGTTTTTCCAGTTGCTGCCGCCGCTGCTGTCAGGTGTTGGTATCGAGTACGCGAACTTGGCCATACTCATCCAATTCCGTGCCGGTGATGACCTGGGTCCAAAGAACAACCCGCTCCGGATCGCCTCAGCGCCCGGAGTCTTTGGATCTTGTGTAAGCCGGCTGGCGGCGACGCGTCGGGATCGGTAGAATTCGAAAAGCGTCTTCGTGAGGGTGTGCCATGATCCAAAGCGGCGAATATCGATACCTGCGGCCGAAACCGGGCTCCAACTACCAACAGCTGTTTTTCGACCGCATTCGGGCGGAAGTCCTCTATCGCGAAACGGTCGGGCGCGAGCCGCTGACCCCCGAAGAGGTCGCCAGAGAATACAGCGTTCCTGTGGATGCGGTCCTGGAAGCGATTGACTATTGCGTGAAGAACAAAGAACTTCTCGACGCCGAACGTGCCCGCGAGTGGGACCGAATCAAGGCCGCGGGCCGCGACAAGTGGCCGTACGCTCCCAAGGACTTCAAGCCCGACGCATGAAACTCTACTTCGATGACGACATTGCCAAAGGAGCCCTCGCGGCCCGATTGCGCAAAGCCGGCCATCAGGTCGTTTTGCCGCCAAGCGTCGGCATGTCCGGAGTTTCCGATCCGCGGCACCTCCTTTACGCCGTCCAGCAGAATCTCGTTCTGATCACGAAGAATCACGACGACTATGAGGATCTTCATTTTCTGGTCCAAGGCACTCACGGTCAACATCCGGGCATCCTCGCCGTCCGCGCTGACAACGATCCATCGCGGGACATGAAAGACCACGACATTGCCCGCGCGATCGCAAAGCTCGAGGGCGCTACTGTGCCCATCGCCAATGAATTCCACATCCTCAACCATTGGCGCTGAGTGTACCTTTTATCGTGCGGCGTGGGGCCTTGAAACGGCGGCCGGCCCGTCACCAGTTCGTAGAGCACTGCGCCCAACGAATAGACAGCCGTCGCCGGGCCGACCGCGCCGCGATCCGCCGACGCCTGTTCCGGCGGCATGTAGCTCGGCGTACCCAGCACCGCGCCCGTGGCGGTGAGTCCTCCGGTCGCTAACGCTCCCGGCTCGTCGTGGAATTGCTTGGCGAGACCGAAGTCGGTAATGCGAGGAACAAGAGAATCAAACGCAGATTTCGCGGATTCTCGCAGATTCTGCTCTGCGTTTGTCTGCGTAATCTGCGTTTTGTTTTCTTGCATAAGAATATTCGCCGGTTTCAGATCGCGGTGCAGCTCACCCTTTTGATGGGCATAGTGGATGGCTTCGGCGACGGTCTTGACAATCTCGGCCGCCTTGGTTGGTGTCAGGGGATGCTCGCGCGTCAGCGCCGCCAGGCTCTTGCCTTCGACCAGGTCCATCGAGAAGTAGTGCTGCCCCTTGTGCTCACCGACTTCATGAATGGCCACGATGTTCGGATGCTGCAAGTTGGCCGCGGTCTGGGCTTCCGCATAGAAGCGTTGCACGTCGGTGGCGCTGGCGAGTTGGCCGGCGAGGATCATCTTGAGCGCGACCAGGCGATTGAGGCGGACCTGTCGCGCCTTGTAAACGACGCCCATGCCGCCACCGCCATCACCAGGTTGCGTGCCAGAATCTGCCGCAGCCACGCTTGCAATTCAGCCGACGTTTTGCCGCGGAACTTCTCCAGTCCCTGCAGGGCTTGCGCCAGAGTTTGCTGCACGATGTCACTCGGATCGAGCTTGCCCCGGAGCCGCGGATCCAGGTGCAAACGAGCCAGCAGGCGCAGGTAGGCGCGGTAGCGGTCGAGGTTTTGAGCCTGGCCTGCCGCTGCCGAGTCCATGGGGCCTCTATGGAGAAAGATGCTGAAAGGAGTGGGATCGGGCGCGCCTTGGACGATGATCGCCGGGCCAATGGCACGATTTTCGGAGTTTGCATCCAAGCGCCGCGAGATTGGCAACGAATGGCCGTCAACATTGTCGACCGGCGGTGGGCGCTAGGCAAGTGAAAAGATACGGAGTTTGAGCGGCGCATGCGTGCCTCCGGGTTGCGCGGAAAACTTCCGCAGAACTTCTGGCTTTGGCCCGCACATCCGACCGCCGGACGGTACGCTAAAATGCTTTCGGGATAAGGGTTACCGCAATGGGCGCTGAGGGTTTCGAACCCCCGACCCCCTGGGTGTAAACCAGCCGTCAGTGTCCGACAAAATGATGGTTTTCCTTGCAAAACCACGTTTTGTATCACTCCATACTATGCAAGGATTGCACGCATTTCAACGATTCAAACCGATTTTGGTGCGGAGGTGGTGCGGATTCTCCTCCCAAGATAAATCACATTCACATTTCCCGAACAGGATTCAGGAGATGCTGGAGACCCAACTCGATTTCCGTCAGGCGCTGCCGAGTCGGATCTTCGATTACCGCAACGAAATAGTCCGGCTCGATGTTCATCATTTCTTTGAGCGCCGTCGCTTGGGCCGGCGGCAGATCGAGGAATTTGCCCGCCATCTCAAAATCGTAGTCTTCGAGTATTTCCGTCCGCATGTCCTCGATTAAATCCGCCCACTTGCCGGTGTCGTCGCAGTTTTCGGTCAACCGCACTTCCGGTTCTTCGTCTGGTCCAAGACTGCTGTTCAGTTCGTTCCAGTAGTTCCTCTCATCCATCGCATCGAGAATCATCCGGCGAGCCGTCGAGTCTTCGCCGAGGGAGATTTCCGTTTCGATGATCGCTTCCAGGTTGCGATAGATCGCATCGACTGTGCCCGCGAGCACCGCGGTAATCTCAGGAGGTTCGCAATCCGGGTCGAGCAACGCTCTGGATACGACGAAAATTGCCGCTTGCTTTTGGCCTTGCGAAAGGCTGTCGAAAACAGCGATGCCAATCCCCGGCCATTCATCGTCCCAGTCCTGCCATCCCACGCAATCGGACAGGTCCGCGGCAGCCCGTCGAAACACGGCTGCATGCTTCGGTGACAACACGAGCGGCGGTTCACTGAATCTGTCCCACATCGCATGAACCCCAGGTCGCGATTCTTCGCAATTCGCTTCGGGCATTATAACGAATCGAAAGAACGTCGCCGATGAAGTTGCCGCAAGTGTGGAAGGTGATCGCGCAGAAACAAACGACCACAGTAGAGCAACGTCGGTCGCTGGTTGAGCAAACCTTGGGCGCGCGCCCGCGCTGCCTGAATCCTAAACGGCGAGCCTTTCCTTGACAGAAAGCCAATAGCATGTAATCTGCCATCATGATCGAGCGAGCCCGTTCCGCAACGGAAATACCAGTTCATGGTGTCCGAATGGAACGCGGTTCTGAGGGAGGATCTCCCATGGTGAACCAGCTTACCGAGAAGGCGCGGAAAAAAACCCGGAAAGTCATCCGCCCGAAGCCCGAGCCGGAATTCAATGAAGCAGAGGAAAAAATCTTACAGGCAGCCACGATCCACTTGATTCGCAAGGTTGGGGGCTTGTTTGTTGCCACCGGATTGCGCGAAGAGCATGGCAAGGGCGTACAGCGATGGATCATTACGGTGACCATGCGCTACGCGACCGGGCATGAGGGGTATGTCGGCGACCTTCTCTATGATGGGAAGGTGTTCAGGATGCTGACCGAGGACTCGGTGATCGACGAACGCGTTCGACAGATCGCCGCCGATCCGGAGGGGATTCGACTCTGGAATGAGCTTCGAACTGCCACTCTACGCGCAGGAAAAAGGTAATACCTGCGCCCTGGCCTGCCTTCGGATGGTGCTCGCCGCCTTCGGGACGGACGTGACTGAGCGCACATTGGAGGCCGCAGCTTCGCTGGAAAAGCGGGGCACACTCATCGATGAACTCGAACGGCTTGCCCGACAGTTCAATCTCGTGGCGGAGATTCAGGAGACTACGGTCGACGACCTGCGCCGCATCCTTGACGAAGGAAAACTGCCGATAGCCTACGTCGATCGCGCCGTGTTTGACCTCCGACCTCCGCAGAGGTTGAGGCACTTTCTTCAACACGCAAAGATTCACACGGTCATTCCTTCCCGTGTCACCGACACGTTCATCACGTTCCACGATCCGCTTCCACCCTCCCGCATCGTTCGAAAATCGATCCGACTCTTTCAGCAGGCGCACGGCATTCTCGGCAACCATTGTGTGGTCTGCTCAAAGCCGAAGTTGGACAACCCCTCTCAGACTCTCTAATCATTATTCAGGCGGCCTCTCTAAATCTGCTATGCTTCGGGCGCTTCCATGCCTTCGTCCGAATCACGCGCAACGGCAACGGCGACAAAAGCCGACACGCCCAAGGACGCTGAACGTCGGTCCCTGATTGACCGAATTGTCCGCCGACTTTTCGCGAGATTGAAACGCAGGTCAGTCGATCAGCTCGAACCGTTGACGGTCGCGCCGCTGTTAATGATCGCGCCTAAGGCAAAGCCGCGCTCCGCCAGCAAGAACAACCGTTTTAGAACGCTCCCATCGAGGCCTGTTCAAGGCGCAAGGCCGCTCAAGAAAATTGCCGTCATCAACCAGAAAGGCGGCGTCGGCAAGACGACCACGGCCGTCAACTTGGCCGGAGCGTTCGCGGAAATGGGCTATCGCACGCTGTTGGTGGACTGCGATTCCCAAGGCGACTTGTCCACCATCTTCTTGCCGGGGCATGAGGAACTGCCCCATTCGATTGCCGACATTTTTTCCGGTTCACCGGTAGAAACCAAGGACCTCATCCATGCACTCCCTCACGAGAACCTTTTCCTCATCCCCGGCGATCTCCGGCTCAATGAATTCGACAAGACCCACGGGTACGAGCAGGACCCGCAAGCATTGGCGCTTGCCGATGCTTTGAGCAAGGTGCAGGGGGATTTTGACCTGATCGTTTTTGACTGTGCTCCCCGCGCCCACCTCAGCAGCTTCGCTGCCCTTGTGGCCGCGACGGACGTGCTCGTGCCCGTCCAACCCAGCCAGTTCGCCATCGGCAGCATTCTCACTCTCCATCAGGAGATCGAAAGTGTGCGTGCTTCGCGTAACCCGCAGCTGATCGTGCGCGGGTATTTCCTTTCCATGCTCAAACCCCGTTCCGCCACCCAGAAGGCTTGCTACGAAGCGCTCGTTCAAGCGCTCGGCAAGAAATTGGTCCTCAAGACGGCAATCCCGGAACTGGCGACCTTCGACACCGCGATCAATCTCGGCAAGCCCGTCACCATCCATGCCCCCCGCTCCAAAGCCGCCCAGATTGTTCGCGCTTTTGCACTGGAGCTGCTTGGCGTAGAGTGAGCCACGATGCCCACCCAGAAACAGCAGATCGCGTCCACGATCCTATCGCGGTTGCAACGCAAGACCGCGTCGCCGCCGACCGCCGTCGCGGAACTCGGCGAACAGGCGGGGAGGCGAATCGACCCCGACTTGTTCACGCTCGCACTCGATCGGATTCGTCCCGACGCTGACCAAGTCAGGCGGATCAATAAGAATGCTGCTGACCCCGAAGTACAGGAACTCGCCGAAACGATCCGATCCGTCGGCGTCCTCCAACCAATTGACATTCGCTACATCGCGACCGGCGACTATTTTGAGATCGTCGCCGGAGAGCGGCGCTTCACCGCGGCCAAGCTCGCCGGCTTGGACCGTGTGCCGGTGAAGCGGCTCTACGTGAATGACGCCGAAGCCCGGCGCCTACAACTCATTGAGAACGTCCACCGCGCCGATCTTTCGGCTTTGGAACTCGGCACCGCCCTCCAGGAACTCGTGGCGGAGGGAACCACCCCGGAAGAATTGTCCAAGTTGCTCCACAAATCCAAATCGTATGTCACCAAAGCGCTCGGCATCGCCCGTAACTTCTCGCCAGACGCGAAAAAGGAAGTGTCCAAGTCCCCCGAACGCTTCCGCAGCATGGCCCATCTCTACGAAGTTTCGCTGCTTCCCTCGGACCAACAGAAAACCGTGCTCAGGAAAATTGCCGACGATGGCTTGACACGCGCGGACCTACAATTGCTCGTTGTCGACGTGAAGAAGCAAGTTACTGGCCGCCCTTCACGCGGCGGCCGGCCCGCGACCGCGAAGTCGTTCGCAAGAACATTCACCGTGGACGACGCTACAATCATCGTCCGTTTTCGGAAAACCAAGGTGAAGGATGAGGAGATCGCGGCGGCGTTGCGCAAAGCCCTTCGGTTGCTCACCAAATAGGGCTGGCCGAACACTGGCCGGAGTTTCCCCAGGGAAACTGCTTTCCAAAAGACCACTGATCCCGCCAGGCGTCAATCACGGTTGCCACTCGTAAACCGTGCGCTGTGGTACGATCCGGGCAACATTATGGATGATCTCGGTCCCCCGGAATGGCTTAGAGGCCCCCCTACGGGAGGGTTATCCGGCCCAGCGCTCAAGCCCGCTCCCGAATCGGAAATTTCTCTCACGCCCCCCAATTTCATCCGTGCCGAGGCGAATTTTCTGCGGTTCCCGCTCTTCGCGTTGCATACCAAGGGCTTGCGGAACCTGGACGGCATCGAGTGCAAAGGCGCGATCACCCGGAACGGCCAGCGCCAAACGTTCGTGTTGCGCGCGACTCGCAACGCGGCATCGTATTATCCCGGACCGCTCGCACGTGCCGCACACTTGGCATTTCTCAGCATCGCCACCGAGCGCGGTTTCCCTTTGCAGAATCCGATCATTTGGACCTGGCGTGACCTGTGCCGACGGATGCAGATCGCAAACTCCGGCACCATCGTGCGGAAACTGAAGGTCGCCATCAAATCGACCGCCCGTTTGAGCATCGAGACGCAGCAGGCCCTTTACTCGAAACCGGACGCGAGTGCGATTTGCACGAACGAGCAGGAGCTTCACCTGTACGACCAGGTTGAGTTCCGCGGAGGCAAGCTTGAAGACGGCACGGTCTCCGATCAGAACCGTCTCTGGTTCAGCGACTGGTTCCTCACCAACCTCAACGCCCTCTTTACCGCGCCGCTCGACTACACGCTCTGGCTGTCGCTCAACGAGCACAGTACGATTGCCAGCCGGCTCTACGAAATCTTGACGCTGTATTTCTACCGGACCTCGCCGGTGCGTATCAATTACGCGACACTCGCCCAATTCTTGCCGGTCGCGCCGGAGCGTTATCAATCCCAGGCGATCCAGCAGCTTGATCCCGCCTTTCAACTCTTGATGAAAGCCGGCGTCATCAACAACGTGAACTGGACGACCGGCAAGAACGAACAGGCTCAGATTCATCTCTATCGCGGCACACGGCTCACACCAATTCCCCAACCCGATCAATCCATGCTTCCCTTTTTGGAAGATGACTTTGCCGCCAACGTCGCCGTCCACGAACTTCGCAACCTCGAAAGCCTTGAAGCAACACTCGTCAAAGATTTCTACCGCTTGTGGGTCCACAACGAAAATAGCCGCCCCACCAAGCAAGAAATCGCCCAGGCCGCGGAGATCACCGCGCAACATGGTCCGATCAAGGCAAAAGCCCTGATTCCGTTGATCGTCGCGCAGATGAAGGAGAAGTGGCCGGGCGCGAAGTCTTTTGGTGCTGTTTTGAAATACCTCCCCGAAGCCGTTCAGGATTACGAACGCAAGCAGCGGCAAGCCGAGCGGCACAAGCAGATGGAAGCACAGGAACGGCAGGACCACCAGAAGGCCGCCCGCGAAGCGAAGGACCGGGCGGCGCTCAACGCAATCTGGGAAACACTCCCGAAGGAGGAACAGGACAACATCCGGCAGACCGTGCTTGCGAGCAAACACCCCAGCCTCAAGCTTCAAAAACACCCCGCTCTTCTTGAAGGCTTCTGCCTTAGTGAACTCGGTCGTCAGCGTGGATTGCTTGGTAGTTGATGTGTGAACTTGGAAGTAAGAAGACGCTTTCGTGGTGCGAACCTGGAAGTAAGACAAGATGAACCTCAAAGTAAGCGGATGCGAACCTGGAAGTAAGAAAGTGCGAACCTGGAAGTAACGCTTGATGGTTGCAAATGGCTTAGGGAAGCAACATTCCAACAGAAAATCCCTTCAACATTGTTTATATGGTTCAAGCTACTTCAACACACCACAAACTACCGCAATGATTGCCTTCAACGACGTTGTGTGTTTTGAAGATTTTTCGTCGCCGGCCTTGTTGAAATTGAAGAATTGTTCCCTGAGTTCAAACCGGACCCCCGCCGACGGAGCGGCGGGGCCTAAGAGTGTCGGTTATCTCCTCGGGAAGAGGAGAGGGGCGGTTGCGGGGCAGGGCGCCGCCGCGGTCGGTGCGACGCCGGAAGGCGCCTCTAAACAGCTGTCGCTACCCGCGTCAGGGTGGGCGTTTCCCTGGGCGGAACCCTGGGCGTCCAGGTGCCCACCCAAACGCCCACCCCACGGCCGATCGGAGATCGAGCCTTTACCGCTCTCGCTAGCCGCGAGCACCTCGCCTACGAGGTGCGGCTCTCGGGGACCCCACGGCCCCGAGGCCACCAGCCTCGACTCGGCCGCACGCTAATCGCGATGCTACAGCCGGCGCGGCTGGTGGCCTCGGGGCCTTGATGAGGTGACAAGGAACCCCGAGAGCCGCACGCACAACTCCGCCACGCGGATCGTCCCCGGAGGGGGACGCCGCCACCGCCGACTGGCGGTGGACGGAGCCAGCCGGTGTGTGTCGATCCCGCAGGATCGCCGGCTGGCTCACGACAACGCCCAGCCGTTCGTCTTGCCGCTCAGAAGATATTCTCGAATCTCCGCCCACTCCTCGGGAACAAGGGACTCCGGTTGTTTCCCCGTGAACCTGCCGCCGTACATTTTGCTCGTCCATGCCAGGCGTACCGGCACGAGCTGCGCCAGGTAGCCGAGGCATTGCTTCATCCCATTCTCGCCTTCCGGATCGCAATCGAGGAAGACCGTCACGATGCCGCCCGCCGTTTCGCGGGCGAGCCGCGCGGCCTTCGCCGCTTGCTCGCGCGTAATGACATTGGAGCACAGACCCACTGCCGGCACACCGAGCTGGTCGAGCCGGATGACATCGTTCGGACCCTCGACGAGCACCAGGCCGAGGCCGCGGACCCTGTCCGCGACGCCTTCCGCACGGAGCTGGTGCTGCCCGAACAATTCGATCCCGCGGTGAAAGCCCTTCACGAAGTGGAATTTCTCCGGTTCAGGTTCCTTCCGATCCGTCCCCTTCCACTGCTCGTGTTTTTCCTCGAACTGCGGATCGCGGCCGAAGTAGCAGAGCACGTCGCCGGCTTCGGACCGATACGCATAGGTGATCTTGCCCCGCATCGTGCCGCCAGCTTTCTCCCCGCCAGTGTCACGGGATAAGTACCCCATCCGCCAAGCCCGGCACGCTTCGGGAGTGAGAAAGGGGCGACGACGGAAATACGCCGACGCACTCGGGTTCATGGCGCCGACATCGACGACGAACTTCTTGTCGAGTTCGGTGAGCCCCCGTGCCCGCTCGTTGTCCGAGTCTTTGAGGGGAATGTTCACTTTGAGCGCCGGTGCCGACTGGGGCGCGGGCGCCGCCCGCACCGCCGACTCGGGAGGCGGTTGCCCGCCGGCCATCGCATCGAGATCTTTGGCAATGTCCTTGAACCGGTCGCCACGCGGCCGGCCGCCGGCATTCGTTCCCGCTTTCATCAGGTCGCAGAGCGACACGAGGTTCCCACCCTTCCCACATCCGTATTGATGGCAATGCCATTTCTTCGCCGGGTCGCCGGCCTGGATCGCGAGCACCCGGTCGCCGGTCGGATCTTTCTTGTCGCACAGAAGGAAACAAGCAGTTCGCGTTTCCTTTCCGACCAGCTTCAATTCGGGAAGCGACATTCCGTAGTACGCCGCCGCTTGTTCGAGCGACACCTGCGGCATGAGTTCATCGACGTTGATGAACGACTTCTTTTCGGCGGACATGATCGAAGAGGGATGGAAAATGTAAAGGGGCGGATGCTACGCTCGGCTTGCCCGTATGTCTACCCTCTTGACCGCCCGCGATTGGGACATCTTCCGCGCCCTGGCCCGTTGCCCGCTGACCGTCCGCCAACTGCAAAAAATCAGTGAAACCTTCTCAACTCCGTTCCGCGGCGAACGCCGATTGCAGCGACGGTTACACGCTCTCGCCGAGGCCGGCATGGTGAGGCAGTGGCGCTACGCCACGTCAGGGCCCGGCGTGCCTTGTTACTACACGCTGTCACCGGAAAGTTACCGATTGCTCCACGGACACGACGAAGCAATCCCCAGCAATCGGAGCTTCGAGGCGCTGTCATCGAGCCGCCAGGCGCATACCCAGGCCCTAGCAGATTTCATCGTCCACACCACGGTAGCCGCCCACCGGGGAGGATTCACAATCACCGAGTTTTTCCGCGAAGGCAGTCTTCAATTGCAGGTCGGCCAGGACTTCCTCTATCCCGACTGCGCGTTCCGTCTCGGCGATCCGGACGGCAGGATGTTCGATTACTTCGTCGAACTCGACAACGGCACCGAGTCGGTGCATACCCACGACGGACGCGGCAGCTTCGAACGCAAAATCCGCATCTACGAAGATTACAAGGATCAATGCAAATCGCTTGGCAAGGACCACCGTTTTCGCGTGATCCTTGTCTCGACCGGAACGAATACTCGACTTGGGCACCTGCTCGATCGTACCCAGGACCTTCTCCGATTGAAGCAACGCCCGCTGGTCTATGGTATCACGCTCGCCGGCTATCTCGATTGCAACGCACCACTGACGGACGCGTGTTTCCGCGATCAGGGCAACTTGCCCCGCGCCCTTGTGCCGCCGCCACGCGCGGCATTGAGCCCCACCGCCCAGGCCGCCGTAGTCGCCCTGGCAAAGGTGGGCCCGCTCTGATACCTTCCCCCGCCTGCCTGGGGCTCTGGCTCAGCAGGTGACCGCAGCGAAATGAACTTCGCTGCCCCTCTCCAGCACCCCAGGACCTCGGGAGCAAGAACCGAGGAAGGGGTATGTCCTCGGCAATTCCCCGTGGATTCCTCTCTGGATGGGGATCACCATCAAAGCCGTCGGCCTCGGCAGGCCCCGCCTCAGGACTGGCACACATTCCGGGGCGGGGTTTCCCGCACGAGGCGATCTTGACCGCGGCGGGGCCAAGGGCATGCTTTGCCCATGCAGAAGTTCCTTGTGTCCTACACCGTGCTGCACGACGGGTACGAGTACCGCAAACACTACGTGTCGTACACGAGCGATTTGGCGAAGATTCTCCCCGAGGTGATCGGGCAGAAGAAACTCGTGACGAAGTATCTTCAGGAGTTTGCGTTGTTCGGGAGGATGACCTTCGTCGAGAGTCTTCCCGGACAAGCACGGATCGTGAAAAAACTTACTGTCCGCGAGCTGCCCGACGAGGACGAAAAAGTTCTTGGGAAATATCTCTGGCCCCATTCGCTTCGGTGAAACGCCATCCCGGTGGTATGCTGGCCACCGTGCTTGTGTCTGTCCGCGTGCCGGCTGAGAACGAACGCGGCCCGCTGTACATGGATCAAGTGCTCGCCGCTCTGCACCACGGCAATCCGCATCGCTTGCCGGTCACTTTGGCGTTCGTGCGCGTTGCCGGGGAAGTCACCTTGTGCTGCCGATTTCCAGAACTCCTACGCGCCATTCTGGAGGGACAGCTCTACGCTCAGTATCCGGATGCGAATCTCACAACTCTTGCTGACGACGCGGTGGCCTCGACCCCGGCGACAGAAACCTGGACCGCCGAGCTGCATTTGAAGCCGGACCTTTTCCCGATCAAACGGTATCCGCAATTTGAAGACACGTTGAACCGACAGACCGCCGATCCTATCACCGGCATTCTCACCGCGCTTGCCGGCGATGCACAGTCCCCTCTCGCTCCGCGCGTCGAAATCACGATTCGCCCGGCGCGGAGAAAACGGATTACGCGCATTCACCGATGCCTTCATCATCTTGCCCGGCCCTTCTTCCGCGTTCACACGCGACTCGCCAGGGTGTACATCGGACTCGCAACATCCCGCTGGTTGCCGATACGTTTTCTTGGCTTCTTGATGACTCGCCTTGCTCGACGGAGCGGTGAACCGGAAATGAAAGCACTCGACACGTCCGGGAGCCGTTTGCATGAACGCGAAGAGGACCTTCAAGGTGCTTCCGAGAAGGCAGGAAAACTCCTGTTTGAAGCGCGCGTAAGTATCAGCGTTACCGCACCGAACGCAGCTGCCCAGGATGCGAAGGGCAAACTTCTCGAACTCGCCGGCACGTTCGGTCAGTTCAGTTCGCACCGACTTGCGTCGTTTCACTTCGGACGCATGCGATGCAACCGCAGGCGCCGTCCTCGATTGGCAGGCTTTCTTCTCTCGACGGAGGAACTGGCCACGCTCTGGCATCCATCGACTTCCACCGTGCGGGCGCCGACGATGACGACCGTGGACAGCCGTGAGGCGGAACCGCCTGTGCAGCTGCCGACTCCCGCGAGATACCCAGACCTGGCGATCCTCGGCGAGGCGACATTCCGTTCCCGCCGGGAACTCTGCGGCATTCTGCCCGATGACCGCCGCCGTCACATCGCCATCGAGGGCAAGACGGGCATGGGAAAATCCACGCTCTTGCGGCACCTGATCGGCAGTGACATTGCCGCCGGCCGGGGAGCCGGCCTGATCGATCCCCACGGCGATCTGTGCGACGCTGTGCTCGCGTCGGTGCCATCGCACCGCACCAACGACGTTGTCCTCTTCGACGCCGGCGACATTGCCTTCCCACTCGCGTTCAATGTCCTTTCCTGCCCGCGTCCGGAGCAGCGGCACCTCGTCGCTTCCGGCGTCGTCTCGGCCTTCAAAAAACTTTACGGACACTCTTGGGGTTCCCGAACGGAACATTTCCTGCGCAGCGGAGTCCTGGCGCTTTTGGAAGTACCAGGCACAACTCTGCTGTCGATCGTGCGATTCTTGAGCGAACGCCGATACCGTGAGTCGATCGTCGGCAGGTTGAAGGACCCAGCAATTCGCTGTGTTTGGCAGAACGACTTTGCCGCCATGCCGCCGAAGTTCCAAGCCGAAGTGATCGCCCCGATCCAAAACAAGATCGGGCAGTTTGCCAGCAGCCCGCTGCTGCGAAACATCATCGGACAGGCCCGCTCGACCATCGACCTGCGCAAGATCATGGACGAGGGAAAAATCCTGCTCGTGAACCTCAGCAAGGGGCGCATAGGCGATGATGCGTCTTCCCTGCTCGGATCGTTTCTCGTCACGGCCTTGCAGCTCGCCGGCATGAGCCGAGCCGATGTGTCCGAGGACCAGCGGCGCGACTTCTATCTCTACGTCGATGAGTTTCAGAACTTCGCAACCAGTTCCTTCGACACGATTCTCTCCGAGGCTCGCAAATATCGCGTTTCGCTCACACTCAGTCACCAATACCTTGCCCAGGTCGAAGAGCGGACCCTTGCGGCGGTGTTTGGAAACATCGGCACCATCATTACGTTCGCCGTCGGCGCGCAGGACGCCGAGTTTCTTGCCGAACAGCTCGGCGGCAATATCACGCCCAAGGACTTGATGGCACTCCCCCGCTACCAGGCATACGTGCGCCTTCTGATCGACGGTCACCCCAGCCGGCCGTTCTCGCTGCAAACGCTGCCCCCACCATCCAAGCTTGATCCGCGCCGTCCCCAGATCATCCGTCGCACATCGCAGCATCGTTACGCACGACCTGCACACCAGGTCGAGCGGGAAATTGAGCAAGCATTCGCCACGGTCTGACCGTCATTCGAAGCCTAGTTTCTTGGCGACTTCCGTTCTGCTCTCATTGCCGCCAATTCCTGCGCGAAGAAAGCCACCGCTTCTTGAATCGGTCGCAGCACATCCTGAAACGTCAGATGGGAACGCGCCAACTTCGCTTCGACAGCCTCGATAACGAGAGTGTTGATGTTCTTGCCGCGCTTCTCGGCTTCGGCTTGCAGGCGGCTCAGGGTTGCCGGTGGAAATGTGATGCTCGTTGCCATGGTCACAGTATAGCCGCAATTCCCCGCTTCGCTGAGCCGATTCTCGGCATTGTTTGCATCACATTTTCGCTTCTGTAGACTCTCGCTCCTGTCCCTTTGTCGGGGACAGGAACGATTGAGCGTCGATTTTTCACAACGCCGTCTGTCATCGTTTCTGTTTCGTACGAAACATTTTTCCACAAGGAGATTTCTGATGCGATCGACCAAAGCGAGAAGGACTGACCGCACCCGGACGCCGACCGGCGAGCAATTTTCCGCCTATGAGGGTGCCTTCAACTACTTCAACGAGGCGCTCTTCAGCGGGAAGTTGTCACCGCTTATGCTCAACTTTTCCCGCAAGGCGCAGTCGAAAGGCTTCTACTGCCCAGGGGCATGGCGCCGCGGGATGAAGGAGGCGGCCGTTGCGGAACTCAGTCTCAATCCCGATGTCCTCGACCGACCGGCACGCGATGCGCTTTCGACACTGGTCCACGAAATGTGCCACCACTGGCAATTCTGTTTCGGCAAGCCGAGTCGTCGCGGATACCACAACAAAGAGTGGGCGACGAAAATGATCGAGATCGGCTTGCACCCGAGCGACACGGGGGAGCCCGGCGGGAACATCGTCGGTCAGCACATGACCCATTACATCGTCGATGGCGCTTCCTTCGATCGGTCTTTCTCCGCAATGCCGCAAGAAATCCTGCTTCCGTGGACTTCCGCCGGCAGCCTGGAGAGTGCGAAGAAGAAGCGGCAGGCTCGACAGAAAACGTCGTACGCCTGTCCCATCTGCGAAGCGAAAGTATGGGGCAAGCCCGGGCTGTCCATACTTTGCGGAGAATGTCAGGAGCCGTTCGAGGAAGAAACGGCGTGAGACAACGATGCTCAGTCATGACCCAAAGCCCCTGCACACGCAGGGGCTTTTTGTTGCGCTGCCCCATTCGCGGGGGCATGATCGCCCCCTTCTCCGCACGGAGAGGGCGAGTCTGAGCTTCGATCTTTTCCACCACCGTTTCAGAAAGGAACCGCACCGTGACCGCAACCACCTTCAAGGAGCTGGTCGCCCAGCTCCAAGCCGCCGAGATCGTGCCCCGCCCGGATGGCGAGGAATGGAAGGCCGTGATCGACCGCATCAGCATCCCCAGCAAGATCGCGGGGATCGACGAGGAGACCTACTGGTATTTTTTGGAAGTTCTCCCGCCCAAGTACCAACGCGGTAATCTGTTCGCCTTCGCCGAGGGTGCGGAAGCACTCCGCGTCTTCTGGCAGAAAGGCGAAGCGTACTTCTGCCGGCAACTTACGTGGGATGAGACGAAAGAGTTCTGCCGTCTCGCCTGTATTTCCCTTCCCTGGTAACCCCAACGACAAGGAGACCCGTGATGCGAGTGGACACGAAGGATGGGCGCTGCCGCACGTGCGGCAGTCAGCTCAATATCACCGACGCCGACGATGCCACCATGTTCGTCGAGTGCCTCGAATGTGGAGACGCGTATCAAGTTGAGCCCGACGCCTTTGGCGACGGGTGCATGACGTACTACCTGGGCGCCATGACGGAGCGGATGGAAGGAGGCGAGGACGAATGAAAAGCAGTGACCGCATTCCCAAGAGGAGGCGCGGCAAGGGCAAGTACCGCTTCACGAAGAAGGACTGTCAGCGCGGCTATCAAGCGGCGCTCCAGAAATGTTCCGAGGATTGGGACCTCGCCGCTTGGTTTTTCCGAACGATCCGTGGACATTACCGAAAGGAAAAAAACCACGATGATGCATAGCAAAAGGCGATGGTGCATCAGTGCCGTCGCGACACCGCTTGAACTCGCTCGGATGCTGACCGAGCGGACCTGGACTTTGTGTTCGGGGTTCTACGTCCAGGGACATCCAGAAATTCTGTTCCTGAATGATGCTACCCACGAAGACGGAGCCGGTGAGTGGGGAATCATCCGGCGCACCGATGCGCAGCTTGTCCAGGTCGAGTCGATAACGATGAGTTGGATTTCGAGCGACAAGGCGCTCCAGTACATCGAAGATGCCCTTGCGGGCAAGATGGATGGAAACGACTCCGCTCGCCCGGTAACCCTGAACTTGGACACGCCCGCGCAGCACGGGCGCTGTCACTTGTGCGAATGAAAACCCGAAGGCTCAGATTTGCCCCATGCCGCGATCGGCATGGGGTTTTTCGCGTGCAACCGCTTTGCGCATTTGCCATTTCTGTGGTACGCTCCTGTTGTTCCATGATCCCCAAGCTCTCCAACGATCAACGGCAGCCCCTCGACGTTCAGGACGAGACATACATTTACGTCGAAGACGACAAACGTCATACGGTGTGTGTCATCCTTCCGATGCATGTTTTTCAGCAACTCCGTCCGCTCTTCGAACCGGACACCTTCAACCTGCCGGACAGTTACCCTCTTCAGGAAGAGGTTGCGGCCTCAGCGGGTTGGAACGACCCAGCGATGTCTGACTACGATGCGCTCCGTCCTTCGCCTGCTCCATGAAAGTTCACCGCGGCGATATTGTTCTTGTGGCTTTTCCCTTCAGCGACGGCAGCAGCCAGAAAATACGCCCGGCACTCGTCGTTCAGAATGATCGCAACAACGAGCGGCTGCAGGACACCATCGTTGCTCTGATCACATCGACGACCGAGCGAGCTGGGCGCGAGCCGACGCAGCTTCTCATTGATATTTCGACGCCGCCAGGACGAGAATCTGGACTTCTCCATTCGTCCGCGATCAAGTGCGAGAACCTGTTCACGCTCCAGGCAAATGTCATCGTGCGAAAGCTCGGGCACTTGGCGCCGGCGTCAATGGAGCAGGTTGACCGATGCCTCAAGAGTTCCTTGGGGATAGCCTGAACGGCCACGTACAAACGATTGCGCCGGTGTCCATTCCGTGGCAATATCACCCACTTGCTGGATGTACCAGTGAGGGTGTCTGAGCATCCTGTTCTTTTCAGTTCGAAGGAGAATGTCCTATGGCGACGAAAACGAAGCGACAGGTCACGGTCCCGAAGCGCCCGGAGCGCAAGTGGGGGCCGTTCCACGGAGGCGTCGGAATCGCCGTCTGGCTCAACGAAGTCGAGACGGCGGACGGCAGGAAATGGTTTCGTTCCGTGACGATCGCACCCAGGAGATACTTGAAAGCCGAGACGGGGCAATGGGAAGATGCGTCGTCCTACCGCACCGTGGACCTTCCGAGTCTCATTCTCGCCCTTCACGTGGCATGAACACAATACCTCCAGTTACAACGGGGTTGGCTGTTAACGAAGTACGCACTTCCGATATCTTACCGAGGTTGCCATGTTTCGTTGTTTCTTGTCTGTTTACGCCATTTCACTTTCGCACGCTGGCCGTCCGTGACACTCCGTTGTCACTACCGTGTTCGTCCATCCCATGCCGTTAAGAATCAAGTGTCTAACCAAGAAAACGATCTACTTGCCAGCAACCGGTCTCTGTGGCAATGTCTCTTCCTTGCCGATCGGCAAGGACCCTGAGAGCGGGTCTTTCTTACCACCGAAAGGAGGTTGCCCATGGCGACCACCAAAACCAAACGCGCGAAGAGCGAACCGCGTTACCCCGAAAAGAAATGGGGTCCGTTCGCCGGCGGGACCGGCGTAGCCGTCTGGCTCAATGAATTCGAGACGGACAATGGAACTCGCTACGCGAGGTCCATCACCTTTGCTCCCCGCCGCTTCCGCGATCGCAAGACCGACGAATGGCGCGACGGCGCGTACCGTCCCGTCGATTTGCCGGCGTTGCTTTTGGCCATTGAGGCGGCGCACGAGTATTGTCAATCAACTCCACTGCCGGGAGAACCAGCAGAACCGGAGGAAGGCGACACGCTCACCAATGGCGTGGCGCCGCCGTCTGATCCGAAAACGTCCTTCTGATACGATTCTGTCCTTGGCCGCTCTCAGAAAAAATCCCCATGCTCGGTGCATGGGGATTTTCTGCGTGCGTCCATCAGCACACGGTTGCTTTCTCTCGCTCTGCCTTACGTTGCTTGGGCGTGATCAACTCCTTCGGATACGCCGATGCTTTCAAGCCCGGATGGGCCGTCGCAAAGTCGCGCAGGTTCCGCAACCGCTCTCGCTCCGAAGCATCGGTCCAGACAATGTAATAGCGACGCAGCGGGGATCGCCGGCAATGAACGAACCCTTGATGAATCCAAGATCGGAACTGATGGGGCCGAATTCCCAATTCACGAACCAAGTCGCTCAAGTGCCATTCGTCCGAGGCCAACTCAACGTGCTCGGCTCGTCCGGGTTTCAAGATGCGCCGTGCCAAGAGGGCGTTGACGGTGGTTTTGGTCCATGGTTTGTCGGGACGAATCGTCGGGAATTGTTCCTTCTGCAACTGATCGGCAATCTGTCGCGCAGTCTTCCCCGCCTCGTGCAAGGCGAACACGCGCTCCAGGATTTGATCGAAGTCCCGCAGGCGATCGTACTGTTGCAGCCGGCGGACCACCGCATGGCAACTGACGAAGCCGCCTTTCCAGTGGATCGCCACGTCGATGTTCTCGGTCGCTCCCTGGGAAGTGACGACGACCTTGTCGATCAGCAAACGAATGATGATCTTCCGGTCCGCGGCGGTCGTTTCCGGAGCATTCCAAAGGCCAGGCACATCGGCCGCCAAGGATTGGATCTGATCGCGTTCGGCGTCGGTCAGATTTTGCGGAATTTCGAGTTGAAAGCGATCGTAGTCCTCTTCGGATTGACGTACTTTGCACAGAGCTTCGTCCCACGTTTTTTCGAGCGTGGCGGCCACGAGGCGGTTCTCCGGATCGACGCTTCGATAATGACGTTCGGCGCGCTGAGCCTCATACCGGGCGCGTTGCAATTCCTGTTGGCGAAGTTTGTCCAAGCGCTCGCGCTCCTTCTGAATGTCGTCACCTGCTTGCAAGCTCAACTCCAACGCCGCTGGCTCGAGTGCGCGCAGCACCTGGCGAACGACCAACCCGTCGACCCACGGCGCTGCCATACTTTGGCAAACCTTATCCAAACCGGCTCGGTACGCGTGAGTGCATCCGTACCTTGGCCTGCCGGTTTTGCTGTAGTAGACGCCCAGGCGATTTCCACAGCAACCGCATGCGAGGATGCCGCCCAGCAAGGCGGCGCCTTGACGCGGCGCCCCCGAGGAATCCCACCGAGACTTGTTGCGCCGGAGCGTCGCTTGGTTCTTCAGAAACCGATCCCAGGTGATGTAGGCGGGAAAGCGATTGTGGATGGTCACCTTCCACTGATCGCGCGGCACCCACTTGCGGGCGCGCAAGCTCTGCTCGGCCGCTCGACGTTTTGCATCGACAGGACATCGTCCGTAAGCGTACGTTCCGGCATACGTCGGATTCCGAATCATGCCGTTGAGAGTGGTCTTGTTCGGGCGACGCCAGGTCAAGACGCCGGGATTGGGACCATCGTGCGGACGTACTGGAATCTTGACGCCGTGCCGAAGGAGATAGCGAAAGACCACGCCGACCGTGCCGAACTCTTCGAACTTTTCGAAGATCAACCGAACGACGTTTTGCGCTTGTTGGTCGGGCTCCAAGATTACGTCATCCGTCGGAGACCGCACATAACCAATCGGAAGCGGGAAAATCAGATCGCCGCGCTCCGCCTTGTGAAGTCTGCCCATCTCCAAACGGTTCCGCATGGTGTGAAGCTCCATCTCACTCATCGTTCCCTTCAACCCCAAAAGCAATCGATCGTTGGGATCGTTGGGATCGTAGATTCCGTCGAAGTCGGCAAGCAAGGTGCCAAAGATGGCGCAGAGTTCCAGCAGATGATGCCAGTCTTTGCCGGAGCGAGCGATCCGACTCATTTCCAAGCCGACGATGATGCCGACATGGTCCATCGTGACTTCGGCCAACAGCTGATGAAAATCGCCGCGGTGAGACGCTGTCCTGCCAGTCCGTCCCTGATCTTCGTCGAAGATCACGATTCGGTCGGTCGACCAACCCAACGCGACGGCATGGTCGGTGAGCTCGTACTGCCGTTCCCGAGATTCCCGGTTGTGAATGACCTGCTGAGGGTCCGACTGCCGCACGTAAACGCCAGCCAAGCGGTCACGGTGTCGGTCCTTGATCTTGTTTGCCGACAACTGCGATGGTTGCGTCGGTGATTTTTCTAAATTCGGTCGCGCGGGTGCGAACACCACCTGAGGATCAAGCTTCTTCATGACACACCTCCTTTGGCATCGGAGGCGGGGCGAGCTTTCGCTGGACGATCTGGCCGAACACGCGGAGCACCTGCGTCCTGCATTCGGCCGGCAGCTTCTCCCAAAACGCGTTCAGCGGCAGAACCGCTTCGGTTGCATCTGGGCGCGGGGGGGAGCAGCTCGGTCTTCGTGGCTTGACATGGTTCACCTCCTTGTGTGGATTGTCTGCGTTTGCGAATCCATTGCTCCAGGTTCAAAAGAGCTGGGGCAGCGATTATGGGCAAACCGCCGGATTCCGGGCAAGGGATCTTACGAGGGGTCCTCTGTTTGTGCGTTGCAGGCCGCCCAGGAGTACGTGTCAACAACGCCGCTCCCTGGACAGCCCGTGGACGAGGAAGTTCAACCCGAACTCGCTGCGCCATCGGCGAACGGCGAAGAGCGTTTCTGAGAGACGGATTCTCAGGCGATCCCCTCCGCATGCGGAGGGGATTTGTTGGTGGATGCGAACGATGCGGCATTCGGATTTTCGTTTTTTTCTGTGGAAATCGGTGGATAGGGTTGGTACAAGTGAGCATTCCCGTCAGGAGCGGTTTTGGCGATCTGGGCGACGCCGAGGCTGTTTTTGGCGGGATTTTTCATGCGCCGACAGCAATCACTGGACAGCTGCCGGACGGCCCGGCACCATGCCCCTCCTCTATGGCGCCTTCGTCCAAACATTCCGCTGCACGAGAACCGGTCAAATACGACTGCTTGGAAGACGCCGTAGGAGGTCTCGCCGACGAAGTCCACACGCTGGCCGATCAAATCGAAGTCCTTCGTGTGGCCATCGACGATTTACGCGCCGAGGTCGAATTTGCACTAAGGAATTTGGCGCGGCCCGCATGGGCGCCAACCGAGCCACTGACGAGCATGCCCCGCGATCCGCTGGCCGATCCATTCCCGATCAATCGGACTCGCCGCGAGGACGTGCCGCCTGCGCCCAGAAACATGGCGCCGCCGCCATTCGATCCGCCAGCACCCCCACCGAATACGGACGCCGGCCTCGGTGAACTTTTTTGATTACTGCCCTCTCCCATGCCGCCACCCGAGAAACCGACGAATTCGCCGCGTCGTCGATCAAGCTCCAGCACCAAGCAACCACTCGTGATCCGTTTGTATTTTGACCGATGTCTCACGGAAGTGGCACAGCTAATCGGTTACAACGACGTGCCCGTGGACCAGGCCCGCGAACGGTTGAAGCCGTTGATCGAGCGCTTCGACAAGCAGAGACTTCAGAGTGCGGCCGAAGAACTGTTGGACGTTGATTCCAGCAAGCAACCGCCGGTTGCTCGACTCAAAGCCGACGTTGCGAAAATGGCCTTCCAGCTTCTCGGCCCGCGTCCTGCGATCGTCTCTGCCGCTCCGCCGCTCGGCTCGCCGGTGAAGATGCCGCGCTACCACGTCATGGGGAAATTCGAGGAACACCTGGCCGCGGAAAAACTCCGTTTCTCGACTGCCGCCGATCTTCGCAAGGGCATGCCGTTCCTGGAAATGCTCCCCGCCCTCGACTACATCGTGGAACGCGAGCGCATGCGCCTTCTCATAGCCGTCCGTCCGAGCTTTCGCGGCAATCAAGCTGCTCAGATGATCGCTTACACCGATGCCTTGCTCGCGAATCACGCCGCCGTGCGGGTCTGGCCCGTGAGCGGCGTTTCCGGTTGGGAATGGCAGGAGCATGAATTGTTCGCCGAACCGCTCGGCATCGACCCGAAGCGGTTCAAGCTGTCGCTCGACGATTGGCGCGCCGTTCACGAACACAGCGACGGCGACAAAAAGTGCGATCGCGATTGGTTGACCGAGGGTTGTGCGTGCGCGTGCTGCCGCGCCGCCCGCTCCATCCTGACGACCAGGCCCGCCAAGAGCCGCACGCGGAAGTGAGTGCGATAGTCTCAGAAAAGCCACCCCTCCTTGTCGCCCCCCGCGTCGAGTTCTTTGCGGCCTTCATCGAGCACCGTCTTGATCGCACCGCGACCCTTTTGCATTTCCACGTACACCGGATTCAATTCGATTAACACCGCGTCGCGGCCGAGTTCTTCCGCGACCTGGCCGACCGTGCCGGAGCCCGCGAAAGGATCAAGCACTTTGCCTTGGAGCGGACAGCCGGCGAGGATACACGGACGCACCAAATCTTTCGGAAAAACTGCAAAATGCGCCCCAGGAAAAGATCGGACCGGGATCTTCCAGACCGACCGTTTGTTTTTCCCAAGCGGATGATTGCGCTGCGCCGCGGATTTCAAGCGCCGGCTCTGGGCGCCGCTTCCTTCGGTGGAATGTCGCTGCTTGCCGAAGCACGCGCCGCCCGACGACGTGGCCGGTTCGCGAATCGCATCAATATCGTAGAAATACCGAAGTCCGCGCGTTAGCAGGAACAGAAACTCGTGGCTTTTCGTCGGACGATTCGTGATGGAGCCCTCGGGCTTGCCGTTTGATTTATGCCAAATGATTTCGGCGCGGCTGTACCACCCGTCCTCTTGCATCGCGCGCACCAGACGCCACGGCAAACCCATCAATTCGCCGGGCTTCACGCCCGCTGCCGCGGCGTTGTCGTTGTCCGCGTATTTGTCCCCGATATTGAGCCACAGCGTTCCGTTGCCCATGAGCACCCGCGCCACTTGGCGGAAGACGCCGACGAGCGTGTCGATGTATTGCTGAACGGTCCGCTCCCGCCCGATTTCCAGCTGCTTTGCCGGGTGATTGTCGGGGAGATAGGACCTCATTTGGAAATATGGAGGCGAGGTGACAACGCATTGCACACTTTTCGCCGGGAGCGCGGGCAGGACCTGCCGGCAATCGCCTTCGAGATGCTCGATCATAAAGGGAGCGAGAATACCGCCCTTCGAGGCATCGAGCATCCCCGCCTGTCCTTGACAGAACGCGAATAGAATGTAGTCTGCCATCATGCCCGAGCGAGGCCGTTCCGCAGCGGAAATCCAAGCTTCCCCCCGAACGGAGCGCGGTTTCCGGGAAGGTTCTCCCATGGTTAAGCAACTCACCGAGAAGACGCGGCAGAAAAGCAGGAAGGCCATCCGCCCGAAGCCCGAGCCGGAGTTCAACCAACAGGAAGAGGAGATTCTGCGCGCGGCCACAATCGAGTTGATGACGAGACACGGAGGCCACTTCGTCGCCACTGGGCTCCGAGAAACCATGATCAAGGGGTTCCGGGTTTGGATCATTACGGTGACCTTGCGTTACGATAAAGGGGACGAAGGGTATATCGGCGATCTCTTGTACGATGGAGAGAATTTCACCTTTCTGACCGAGCAGTCGGTGATGGACGAGCGAGCCCGGAAGATCGCCGATGACCCGGAAGGAATTCGCAAATGGAATGAATACCGAGCTTCCACTCTACGCACAAGAAAAGCGTAATACCTGTGCCTTGGCTTGCTTGCGGATGGTCCTTGCTGCCTACGGCATGCAAGTGCAGGAAAGCGAGCTTGAATCCCAGGCCACAATGGAACCGAACGGCACGCCGATCGGCGAACTCGAACGGCTCGCCCAGCAGTTCCAGCTTGTGGCAGAGATCCAGGATACGACGGTTGAGGAGCTGCGAGACATCCTCGCGGAAGGGAAGTTCCCCATCGTCTACATCGACCGCGCCGTGTTTGAGATGAGTCCGCGGCAATGGGCCCGACATTCTATTCGGGATGCCATCATCCACAATGTCATCCCTATCCGAGTGACCGCCAAATCGGTCACGTTCCACGATCCTCGCCAGGACCACGTCACCCGGAAGACGATGCGTTTCTTCCGCCGAGCGTACATGGGACTGGGGGGTCGCTGCGTCGTGTGCTCGAAACCGGCGGGGCAGCAGAAAGAATGACCGCAGCAAGTCTCGTATCGAAATCCCGCGAGACCACCTCCGGAAACCGCGCCGGGCTTCTCTGCTTCCATGCTCGATGCGAGAGGCGTCCGGTGTGTCCGTGCCCGCAGGCACGGCGAACGCCAAATCGCTCCCGCGATGGCGGATTATCTGGTATACTGCCCTTATGAAGCATCCGGAAACCCAAACGTCGGCATCAGCGTTCATCGGACACGTCAAAAATGGCGTTGTTGTCCTCGACGCCCAAATCGCGCTGAAAGATGGCCAGGCGGTCCGCGTCGAACCGCTCGGACAAGGAGCGGAAACCCAACTCGACGCCGAGCGTGCTGATCGCCTCCGCCAATTGCAGCAGCTTTTCGCCGAGTGGACGGAGGAAGACGGTAGACTCTCCGATGAAGACGCCGATCGCCTCCACACTGCGCTTGAGGGGAATCCCGGCCTCAGCTTCCGGTCGCCGACGCTCGACTGATCGGCGGCGCTAACCAAATAACGCATTACTTATGGCCGCGATCTATCTCCTCGACACGGGACCGCTCGGACTGCTTGCCCACGATCGGCCGGCCCGTCGCTTGCCCATTCAGACCTGGCTTGTGCAGGAAATGACAGCCGGGGCCACGGTGTACATTTCCGAAGTCGCCGATTTTGAAGTCCGGCGCGAGCTGACGCGATTGATTCGGGCCGGGCAATTGCCGCCGACGCGACTCAACCGACTCGATCAACTGGCAAACCTGTGCAGTTATCTCCCCGTCTGCACCGCCATGTGGCGCCGCGCCGCGGACCTTTGGGCGGACTCGCGATTGCAGGGAACACCGACCGCCAGTGCCGGCGCTCTTGATGCCGACATTCTCATCGCGGCCCAGGCGGCGGAAGTGCTGGCCACCGTGGTGACCAACAATCCCCTCCATATTGGGCGGTGGGTGCCGGTCCACGCTTGGCCGTGAAGTGTCCCGGTTTTCAGCACGCGCGGCCTCATTTTAGAACGCGATCAACAACACCACACCCGAAACAGTTGAACCTCGCCAGGAACATATGTCCGGTTCTTCCTTGCGAGGATGAGGGCCCCGAGAAGGCTCGGAGCGAAGCGGAGAGCCTTCTCGGGGCCACCGCGTCGTTGTCGTCACTCCACGCACAAGAACAGGGCAGAATGGATTTGGCACCCCACTCTTTCCCCCGTTCTCCATGCGTACCCGCCACGGTATCACCCAAGTCCGAGGATTCAAGCGCATCCTCCACGCATCTCAGTTCCAATCGTTCCTCGATGAACATCCGGAGGCAAAGAAAAGGTGGAACGTCCTCCGTCCGATCTTTGACAAGACAATCACCATTGAAGCGGCGGCAGATGTATTCAAACTCTCCGAGCGCAGCATCCGTCGGTGGAAGAACGAGTGGAATCCGGACAGCTGGTACAGTCTCCTCCCGAAGAGCAGGAGCCCCAAGACGACTCCACGGAGACTGACGCCGCTCGAACGGAAACAACGTGTTGTTGCCATTGCGAATGATCGCCTCGCGTGGGGGGCGCCGAAGATCTGGGCGTACATCCGTCAGGAGGATCCGCTTGATCAGCACATCGGAAAGCGCACGGTGTCCCGCATCCTCGCACAAGGTCTCCTGTCGGAGGAAATCGTCCCTCGTGTGAAGCTCAAAGCGCTTGTGCATCATCGCCGTGATGTGCGCGGTCGGACGATCAATCGGGTGAAGAACTCCACGGATCCGGCATCTGCACCGGGAGAGCGCGTCCACTGTGACGGCGTCATCGTGCAGATCTTCCTTGCGGCAGAGGGTGTTCTACGGAAGCTCTACTTCAGCAACACCATCGATCGTTTCTCAAAGCTTGCCATGGTCGTCGTCGGAGAACATCTCGTCCCCGCGTTGACGATTGCCAGTCACCAAGCGCTTGGAAAAATTCTCGGAGAACCGATCAAGGAGAAAATCAACGACAACGGATCGGAGAATTTGGGGGCATGCATCGAGTACTACGAGGGAGAGAACATCGTGCAGCTCTTCACCTACCCGCATGCGCCGAAGCAGAACGCGGTGGCCGAGCGCTTTAACCGGACATTTCAGGAGGAATGCTTGCTCGGAAGGAGGATTGATCTCACGCAATCCATCGAAATCATTCAAGAGCAAATCAATGCCTGGCTCGTCGAGTACAACACCGAACGCCCCCACGAGGGCATCGACAATATGACACCGATCCGGAAGCTCGTTGCCTGGAAATTCGCCCAACTCCCGAAGGATCGTCAAGCGGATCCCCTTTGCGGACAGATGTTATGGCGAGGTACAACAGTTTGTCGGCTTCGTTCCCATCGGGCAGAATGCCCCCATGCAACAGGGATCAGCAACCGACGTGTTCGAGAACTTTCTGCAATTCGTACGAACGAAGGAAGCAGCAGGAGAATTCACGAAGCAGGAACAGGACCACCTTCATGCACTCGTCCTGGTGATCCGTCTGTTCATCGACTATCACCAAGTGACACAGACCTTGGACTCGATCCGCGTGAAGAAGAAGCAGTAAGCGTGCGTGCCGTCCGCGGCCGTCGCGTCGGTGAGCTTCGGGGACACGCAAAAATAAAGGAGGCGATTTGCAAACCGCGTCGATCCATGGCGCAGCACCATCGACCGCGCCAATCCCCTTGCGGATTCTTGCGAACATGTTCCGGCATTGTGGCGCACCCGCACCGCCGGGTGTACGTTCGTTGCAGTCGGATAACGTCCTTTCCCCGACGCCAATCTTCCCCTCCTTTGCATGTCCGTGGCCGATGCCAACGAAGCCATCATTGTTCCTTTTCGTCAAACGAAAAGCGGCATGGATGCCAGGTTCGCGACGGCAACACTTCCAGCAGTGATCGTCAATGCCGGTGAGCGCGCACGGCGGAGGTTCGTCGAGTACTTCACGGCGGAGATCCGGAATCCGAACACCCGCCGATCGTACGCCCGTGCGGTCCGGGATTTTTTTCTGTGGTGCGAAACCAGGCACCTTGCCTTGGAGAATGTGAATCCGGTGATCGTCGCATCCTACGTCGAACATCTCGGCACGCGTCTGTCACCCCCGGCGGTGAAGCAGAACCTGGCGGCGATTCGGATGCTTTGCGATTACTTGGTGCTCGGCCACGCGCTCGAAATGAACCCGGCGTCCGCCGTGCGCGGACCCAAGTACGTCATCAAGAAGGGCAAGACGCCGGTGCTGACGGCCGAGGAGACCCGGCAATTGCTCGACGTGATCCCGACCGACACGATCGCGGGCCTTCGCGACCGAGCCTTGATCGGCGTGATGGTCTTTAGCTTCGCCCGCGTGGGCGCCGTGGTCGGCATGAACGCCGAGGACTTCTACGAGAACGGGCGGCGCCACTGGTTTCGGCTGCACGAGAAGGGCGGGAAATTCCACGAGGTGCCGGCACATCACAAGGCTGACGAGCTTCTCCATGCGTACCTTGACGCGGCCGGGGGCACGCTCGACAAAAAGGATCCCCTCTTCCGAACGATCGACCGACACCGGCAGCTGACACCAAGACGCATCGATGCGAACGACATTTTGCGCATGATTAAGCGCTACTGCTGCCGAGTTGGCCTATCCGAGACAATCTGCTGCCACACGTTCCGGGCGACAGGCATCACGGCATTTCTTCAAAATGGGGGGACGATTGAAAACGCCGCTCGCATTGCAGCCCACGAATCGACCCGCACCACACAACTCTACAATCGGACGAGCGACCAGATCAGCCTCGATGAGATTGAGAGGATAGTAATTTGAATGCCTTCTTGAACCCCAGTGTTCCTCTACCAAAGAGATGTCACTTTCTCTGTCAAGTCTTCCGCAGGAATCGCCACAATCGGGTACCGATAACAGTGGCGAGCAGTGCAGGCAAGAAACGATGGTTCCTATGTGGTGGTCGCACCCGTCCTTCGCTCCGTGCGCCGCCGATTTCAAGTGAGTCACCGCCTTGGGCCACAGCAAACTGAATGCCGGGCGTTCCAGAGGTCGCCCGCTGCAGGGCGGCGTGAAGCGACCGCTCGATAGCCTGTCGCTGCGCGACGGATGTGGCGTGACTCCAGGCAAGCTTGAGTGGTTGCATCGCTTCGTCCGCACGATCCCCAATGAACGCGCGTGGTTCACGACTCCATTCCTGAGCAAAGTCTCTGTAGATTTCTTCGACGTGGCCAATTGCTGTCTCAACGCTTGCGGGAGGTTGCTGATGGATCATTCGTTCAATCTCTGGGAGCGCACTTCGTCGTTCGGACACTTCCTCTTGTTCATGCGAAAGAGTCCGCTCTCTTGACTCGCTGCTCAGTTCAGTCGGAATGGCTGGTGTCTCTAACGCTTGCTTCGGTGCTCTGTCGGTAGGACCACGATCTTCTGGGCTATCAAATGACTTATTGTCACAATCCATAGGCACTTACTATACCAAATGATCGTTCGCCATTGGAGTTTGCTGTTTTTCAAGACACTACTTGGGTGCGGCAATGTATAGGATGCCGTCATCATGGCTGTGCCGTCGTGGCAGCTGCAAAAGCCGCCCGAACGGCGCTAGCTCAGGAAAACTCACTTCGGTAACCACTGTCAACTGGTGCAATTGAAAACGCCCGGCTTTGTCCGTTGTCACTTGCTCGCTGCGATTGGAGAAAGTGGTCAGAATATTGACATCTCGGAATACCAACCGCGCGTTTGCATGCGGCTTGCCAAATCTATTCGTCACGAATCCCGATATTGTGGTTTTCGCGGGAGTTGTCAGCCCGGGGCCAACGTTGAGCAATGCCGATGGGGAAGAGGCGCCACCGCGGCCGCCGCCCGCGGTGGAGTTTTCTGACGATCCCCAAAAGTTCATATGTTTACCGAGCTTGTAGAGACCGACGAGCCCAACCCCAGTCCAGATTAGTTTTGCCGCGTTCGACATCTCACCTGAGTTGGGGCTTGAAACGGGCGGATTGTGTTGCGCCGTCAACCATGCCTGATATTGCAGTGCCTGCAGCGCTTCGTGTTCACGCTTTACCTGAGCCATTGCCTCTCTCTCCTGTCGTCTTGCCTCTTCCATCATCGCAAAGTGTGTTTCATTCGAAACAAACAAGTGCTGCTTTTGGAGCGCGTTGTAGAAATAGAAGCCCCTGGCAATCTGAATGCCGACTACCTTGTGGGGAGCGTAAATATCGTGGTAGGGACGGTCCGTGTATGTCCTTCCTCGGAGTTTCAGCGTAACGCCTTCTTGATCCACTTCGATTAGCGTACCCGGCACCTCGCGGTCGTTGTCGAAGAGGAACACCGCCTGAACTCCAGCGGCCGACAGTTCTTTCAAATGAACTTCGAGAACTTGCCGGAGATTGCTTCTGGCCTCAGGGGGTAATGCCGACTCAAGCTGAAGCTTGAAAATGGCATCCTTCAGAACCCGAACTGCTTCATCGTGTTGGGTCCCCGCTAGTCGCTTTACTCGCGCGAGGGCTTCCTCTACCTCTTTCTTCGCGGTCGTGAGGTTTTCGGTTACGAACCGCTTAAGAAGGTCTGCTTCAAACTCATCGGCACGTGCCAAGTTGGGAAACCCCACCGTTGCAAATACCAATGCACTTAGCAACTGTGGCCACCACAAGCTGATGTATCTTGCTGTCATTTGGCACCTCCTCGAATGAGCTGAGTATTGTCATGAGTGGCAAACCAAGCGCCGCGCATAGCGCAGCGGAATCGTCCCGGCTTGGCACTTGGATGCCAGCCAGCTGCCGTCGCTGCCTGTGATAAGCAAGCGTGACGACCTAATCAGAACACGATCAAGAACGAGCCTTCAATTACGGCGATTCTGAAACTAGCTTCGGTAGCCGCCAAACGCGCACCGTTCCGTCCATACTGGCGGACGCAGCGAGGCGAAGATCGGCAGAAAAGGCTACTCCCAGAACATCGTCCGTATGGCCTTTGAAGGCGTACACCTCGGTTTTGGAAGACATGTCCCAAAGACGCATTGTCCTGTCAGAGCTACCGGAGAGCGCATAGCGGCCACGGGGCGAATAGACGACAGACTGAACAGCACGTGTATGCCCATTGAAACAGTGCAATTCGTGCCCGGTCTTGGCGTCCCACAATCGGATAGTCCCGTCGTGGCTGGATGACAGGACATGTCGGCCATCGGGCGAGAAACTCGCGGCTGACACTGTGCCGCCGTGACCGATGAATTCAAGCTCTAGCTCGCTCGATGCGATGTTCCAAAGCCGAATGTGCGCATCCTGACTAGAGGACAAAGCCTTGGAGCCATCAAGGGAAAAAGCAGCTCCAACCGCCCCGGCCTTATGCCCGTCAAAACACTTCAGTTGTTTTGCGGTTGCTACCTCCCAGAGGCGCATTGTCTTGTCGTCGCTGGTTGACAGCACATAGCGACCGTCGACGGAAAGAACTGCCCTCTTCATCAAACCCGTATGTCCGCGAAAACACTTTAGTTCCTTCTCAGTCTTTGCGTCCCAAAGCCGCACTGTGCCATCGTCACTGCTCGAAAGAACCTGGCTCTCATCTCGGGAGAATGTCGCGGATTCGACGCCTGCCAGATGTCCCTTAAAACGCTTCAGTTCGCTCAGTGTATTCACATCCCATATCCGCACTGTCCTGTCCGAGCCGGCAGAAAGGGCTCGTTGGCCATCAGAGGAGAGAACAACGGAGATCGCACCTTCCGTATGCCCCTCGAACCTGCGAATTTCGCCGACCGCACCAATCACCTTGTCACTCTGTACGACCTGCAGTTTGCCGTCCTTGAACCATTCGACCCTGAGAGTGATAGTCTGGCCCTTTTTCAAAATAAACTTGTCGGTATCGAATTCCAAGTCGCCACGTCGAATCCGCAAACCGTGCTCGCCGGCGGCGATCTTTATTTCATGCTTGTCAGCGCCCTTGACAACCGGACCACCTTGGTCGAATGTGACGTGAATAAGTGGATCATCTATCTCGATGCGGACCATGCCGTCGGCCGTTTGCCAGTAAAGGACGATCGTAGCCGAGACTGTTGCCAAGATGGCAACCGCCACGACGGAAACCGCGATCAAGGGCCAGAGACGGCGTCGCCGCAAAGCCGTCGATTCGAGCGGCGACGTTCTGCCTTGCTGCACGGCGGCTGAAGCGCCGCGTCCTCGCGGCAACGCGTAGACGCTCTCGGCAGTTTTCGTGGTAATCATTGACAACTCCACTTGCTTTTCTATGCCCTGGAGTGCTTGGACCACTTCTTGGGCCGTACGGAAGCGATTAGCAGGGTCTTTTTCCAAGAGCTTCATGACCAGGTGTGAGAAATCTCTCGGTAAGGCACAATCGATTAGTATTGGCGGGGTCGGAATGTCAGTTGCAACGGCCATTAGCGTCGAAACGGCGTCCGGACCCGCAAACGGCAGACGGCCAGTAGCCATCAGGTATAGAACGCAACCGAGGCTGAACAGATCGGCGGGGGCATCGACCTTGCCGCCCCTGCCCTGCTCCGGCGCCATGAACTCCGGAGTGCCAACGACTACCCCTAGATTTGTGACTCGCGATTCCTCGGCGCTTTCGGAGCGGGCGAGTCCAAAGTCGAGGAGTTTTACACGCACGCTCGTGTCGCCGCGAGCTTCCAACCACACATTCCCCGGCTTTACGTCGCGGTGAATCACACCGATGGCGTGCACGGCCGTGAGTCCCTCTGCGATTTCGCGGCCAATGCGTAAGACTTCCGTCAGAGAGAGCTTGCCATCGCGGCGGATGCACTGGTCCAACGACTCACCTTCCAGGAATTCCATCGCGAGATAGGGAACCCCACCGACTTCATCCACCTGATAAATGGTCGCCACGTGATCGTGCTTGATCGAAGCCATGGCGCGCGCCTCCCGTAGAAAGCGCTTACCGGCGTTGGCCGTACCAGCGATTTGTGGCTTCATCGCTTTCAGCGCTACGATACGCTGAAGTTTCACATCTTTCGCCTTGTAGACGATGCCCATGCCGCCCGTGCCGAGCACGTTCAAGATGCGATAGGGACCGAGATGTTGCACTTCGCTGTACTGCTCAGGCGGATCAAGTGTGGGACCAAGCTGACTTGAGCTAGCCGCCTCATCCTTGGTCTCGACGGACCCATCGCCGTGGAGCCGGTATATTCGTTCGAGCAATGGCCGCCAGGACGGCGACTCGCCCACTGCAATTTGGTCGGCTTCCGATTCGTTCAGGATGGGCAAAAGACGTTCCGGTGTGCCAGTCAGCCGCTTGAGCACCTTTTGACATTGTGCACAGGAGTCGACGTGGTTCGAGACTGCCGGCACCGACTCGGGCGGCAGAGTGTCGTCCAAAAAAAGAACGAGTGCGTCCTGAGATGGACAGTCGTGGTTCGCAGAATTCCTGTCCACCCTGCACTCCTCTTCTAACTGGCCAATATCGAATCCCCCGTCAACTCTTCGAGCCGTTGCCGCAGCCGTTTCAATACGCGTGACTTACAGTGATAAACGTTCGCGACGCTCATTTTCAATTCCTCAGCAACCTCTTTCTCAGGGCGCATCGCTTTCCAAGCCAATTCAAATGCTTGCCAGGTGGCGGCGTCGAAGGTTGGACGAATCCCTTCCAGTGCCACTTGTAGTACGCGCCGTGTGAATTCTTCCTCCCAAATCGGGTCAGAGCTTTGGCCTGGTTCATTTTCAAGGACGCCATCAGCCACCTGACAACTGTTTAGCCGATTGGCACGCCCTTCCTTCTTGCGGAATTTGATGATCGCATTCCGCGTCACAGTGCCGAGCCAGTCGCGAAATCGTCCCCGGTCAGTGTCATAATGCCAATTCTCGACGCACTTGCTTACGGCGAGAAATACCTCTTGGGCGACATCCGCGGCCTCTTCATCTTGCAGCTGACACCGACGGCAGTAGCACCGAATTAGTGGAGCGTAAAGATCCACAAAAGCGCGCCAAGCAGCCGCATCCGATTTGTCCCGCACACGCAGCAACAATGACGGCCGCGTATGGAACTGCGACAATTCGTCGGACATATTCAACTAGCCTCCAGGAAGGAATTTCTCGTTTCATTCTTGCGAGATTTTTCTTCGCCGCAAGCAAAATCGCCAAAATAGACACGCGTACACATGTTTGACGCCCGATGGGAGCGCGACACTTTGATTGATTGGTCGACGAAAAGCGCATTTTCGCATTTTTTTCAAACGAGATCTTCGTTCGCGATGACTAGGTATTGTCAAGCCGCCCGATTGTCCTTGATTTCTGTTTGCCCAAAAGGAGTGACCAATGGCCGCTAACCGCCGCTCGATCAAGCCCAGTATCGAAACACTCGAATCGCGCTACCAGCTGAGCACCCTGTTGCCTGTAGGACCGCAAAGCCCGGCCGCATTGGCCGGAAACGCGCTCATTCTGGAATGGAATCAGGAACATGCGATGCTCCAAACGAGCATCGAGCGGGTCGCCGCACTGCAGGGCGACATCGCGCGCCTGACGGTCGAATTGACGACGGACCGTCATCAGGCGGCTCAGGCGGGAGACGGACTGACGCATGCCGGATCCGCGCTCAATGCCGCCATTATCGACAGGGACGGCTTGCAGCGGGAGCTGGGGGATCTGCGTGCGTCGCTACAGTCACTGACCGCCGTGCGCACGACGCATGAACAGGTGGTTGTCCGGCTCACGCAAGGGATCCAGACGCTTACCGCGACGCTCATAACGCGAAAAAGGGAACTGGAGCAAATGCAGAACGCACCTGTGGCGGTCAATGGTCTTGCGACCCTCCAGCAGCTGAAGTTTCTGGCGGAACAAGACAAAACGAGACTGAAGGCTGAATACATCGCGATCGCCGCGGACCGCTCGCTGCCCCCTGGCGTCAAGAATCAGCGACTCATCGCAAAGGACAAGGACGCGATCGTGGCCTCCAGGAAAATCGACGATTTGACGAAGGCCATTGCCTCACTTCAGGCCGTTCGACCGACGGTCGCGCCGTCACCGGTATCGCAGCAAAAGATCGATGCCAAGAAGCGCGACATCACGGCGACGCAACTCGGGATCGCGAAGAGTAACAGCGACCTGCGCTCTGCTCGGGGCGCGGTCGATACCGATACCGTGCAAATGAGCGCGTTGACGACGGCAATCGGAGGAGCCGTCATCCGGTTGAACGCGGCGAACGGCGTTGTCGCGACGCAAACTGCCGAACGGGAGCGATTCCTACAGGCGGTGGCTAGCGTCGCGGTGGAACTGGAGAAAGACGAGGCTGCGATGACGGCCACGCAGCATGACCTTGTTGTGTCGAACCTGCTGATGCAGAGCGCCGCCGCCAGAGCGCATGCGCTGGATGCGGCGGTGGCGGATTTTCTGACCACTCCCTCCATCAACATGCACTCGTTGCAGCCACGGCTGGAGGTCGTCGCGATCGATGGCCCCCGGATCACCATGAGCTTACGGCTGCCGCCCATGGAGATCGTGCGCTTGCAGATGGGCTACGGCCGGGAGGAGAAAATGCTGCCGATGGCCCAGGGGACGCTCGATACGCGCGTGACGCTGGAACTCTCGGACTACGTGCATCATTTTTCCGATACGTACGAGATCATCCTCAGCAGACCTGGACAAACAATGGATCGGATGGACATCCGGTGGAATGCCGGCACGCGGCAGCTGGAAGTGCCCGATCAAGGGCGATTGCACAGTTCGTACGTCGCGAAGATTCTGCCGCCGCAGGCTCCGCCCATCCTGGAATATGACAGGAACATGGGGCAGCTCGACTTTGCCAACCTCAGCCGAGAACTCGCGGACCAGGCCGTCATTCTCTCTGGGCTCGTTCCTACGGAGAACGCTGCGGACCTGGTCCGGCGGGGGTATCCGCAATTAACGCCGGGATCCAGTTATTTCAACGAGAATGTGAAAGCCGCCGGGCAGGATATGAGTCATGCACTGGACATGATCACAGCGGCGGCAGCGGCGGCGTTCGGGAACATCCTTTCCGTCCGCACCGGCGGGCAGAAGTCACTCGACGGGGTCAGTGCAGCGCTTTTCACCAAGAATGGCGGTGTCGGCTGGGTGCTCGGCATGCTCGATATGAATCCCGAGAGGATCTACAGGGCGGTGGAGCGGGCCTTCGACGCGATTTACCGGAAGGCGATGCATCTGAATGACGCCCAGGAGCAGACATACGCGGAGATCCGTGCGAGGGACCTTGTGCCCCGGGGAAGCGGGGTCACGGAAACGATTTCGGACGCGGCATACTTGCACAACCTTGCCGTGATTCTGGAAGCGCACAAAGACGATCCGGACGGCGGTGCGAGTTTCGTTGCGTCGTATGCGCGCTCCGCAGGAAGGGAATTGGCCACAGAGCAAGCTTCGGAACTCGCCAGCGGCATTGTCCCACAGCTTCATGCATCGCCTGACCTGAACTCCGCTCCCAAGGCGGAGGAAAAGATCGTCACGGCATCTGGAGACGTTTTGACGCCGATGACGCGCGACAGTCTGACGCGGATCAGGGATAACGCGACGAAGGCGATGGAAAGCGCGAACGCAAGATGGAATGCCAGCCGCCAACAATGGGACGCATCTCTTGTGGCCTTCTTCAAGTCCCAGCGGGATGCAGCGGTCGGCTTGCTCGGTCTGATCCCCGAAGGCGCTACCGCGCCAGTTATCAGCAACGATGCCCAAGTCCTCGCATGGAAAGTGCTGATCGAGCGGACCACGACGGATCCTGTAACCTGGGCACCTCTCGATCTCAACATGCTCAAGCTCATTCCGACGCGGCCTCTGTTGGATGCCGTGGATAACAGGTTTGGGGAATGGATTTCGGATCAGGCCAATTCGCTTGGTTGGAGCAGCTTAAGCGAGGCTATCGACCTGTTCAAACAATTGACGACCGCGGAATTGAAAACCGTTTGGACCTCTCTGCAAAATGGAAGCACGATCGCGGAAGCTTGGGGTCGCGTCGCAGGAATTGAGCAGATTACCATCAATCGTCTGTCGAGCGACGAAAACCTGACACTCTCGATCACATCCATCTTTGTGGGTTTCGCCGCCGATGCCTTGTACGATTACCTCACCCCGAGCCAGGTTCGCTACGATAGCGAGACAGAGACCACGCTGTCGATCGTCAGTTTGATCCCGATCGGAAATCTGATCGTGAAGCTGCTCAGACCAGAGCGGTTGGGCAATGCCGAGGGGTCTCCCTACCTTGGCGTGATCAAAGGGCAGCCCATCCTAGCGCCATGGTTGGTTGCAGTGAGCGGCCGGCTGGAAACGGCCGTCAACAATCATGATCGGGATACCCTGTTGCAGATCATGGACGAATTGAAGGCTTCGTACCTGGGATGGCTTTCTGAGGGGATCATCAATCAAGATCAACTCAACGCTCTGAACATCGAGTTGAATCGTGTCTTCCTGGCTTTCTTGAACCAATAGCTTTGAAATCGTTTTTTTGACTGACATACACAATGCCCATTGGCATCAGCCGCTATTGTTTTTCGTTGACGGTGATTGTGTGAATCTCTGCATCGGGAGCACTTAGAACAAGTGTTCCGTTGCCGGTACGGGAGATGAAGTACCGTGTGCCGATTCCGGATCGCTCCCGGATGAGGGGATCTCGTGGCATGGCCACGATATACGGCTGAATGTGCTGGAGAATTGCCAAGCGCCCTTCACAATCGACATCGATTGCTCCGCATAGTTCTGTCGGGGAACCGACGGGAATGCCTGATGGGAGGTCGCCGTGGTCAGCGACATACAACTGAATACTCTGACGCAGCAATGTGAGGTCTGCAAGCCGCTGTGCATCCCTCGTCGCACCATCGCACGTCTTCGGCAAGCCGATAGACAACAGTGTGTTTCTCCTTGTTCCTGCCAGCCTGGACATACGAAGCCTCGCTCGCGCTTGCTCTCTGACGGACAGGAGTTCAGCAGCGTTTTTCGCCATTTCTGCCGCCCTCGCATGGCCGCGAAGTGATGCGGAATCGAAGAGCATGAGAGCATTCTGTAGGTGCGCGCGAGATTGTCCGCGATTCTCGAACTCCTCCATTGCCAGCGTGTAGAGCGCGTCTGCGTCGTTCTTCACAAGTAGCGCAATGTATCGGGAATCGGAATACCCGCGTCTGTTGGCGTACCGGGCGATGAGACGTTTGGCATTGGTCGTTTCCAGCGTTTGCCTAACCAAAGCGCACTCTCTTATGACGTTCGGTAGCTGATCAGGTCCAATCTCGACAATGGAGGCAGAGGCGACCATGGGCGCTAACGTAGGTGAGAGAACTGCAATGTGTGCAAGGAAGCAAAGGTACCGCAACGTACTTCGAATGGTTTTCAAGACTGGAGAATTCATCGGAAATAAAATACAGCTTCCGTCGCTAGTGTCAAATGTCCACACAACCGCCTCAAACATGGCAGCAGGCGCATGTCCGGCCACTGGCGACGCGCCGAGCGCATGACGCCGCGCGCAGCGCGACTTGAAAATGACGGGGCTGTCGATGAAAGTGCTTGCGAGTGGGCGCCGTAGCAGTGCATCCGCGTGTGATGCACCGCCCATGGAACAAAGAGGCGTGAGAGAAACTTCCATGTACACTTTTCACTGTTTGCGTTCGACTCGGTTCACTGCCTGTCTGGCGCTTATTGTCCTGAGCCTCCCCTGCTCCGCACAAGAACTCGACAAGAAGGACCAGCTCAAACGCTTCTTCGGCAATACCATGGAGCCGAAGGAGGCAAAGAAATACGCGGCAGCGCTCGCCACACTCATCACGAACGCCGCTCACCCGTCGGCCCAGGACGTCGATTGTCTCAAGCACGAGATTAAATGGGGAGACCGGGTGTGTTTCACGCGCATGCACGTGGAGTATTACGGAGGCCTCACCGGTAAGCAATACGCGGCAACGATCAACATCGTGCTCAACACGCTGGATGGTGATGACCAATGGCAAGTCGACCGAATCACTTTCGATGATGCTGCCAATCGAATTCCCGCAAGCAAGCAGAAGCTCGCGGCCGTGAAACGCAAGTTGAACAAAGTGCTGTCAGACGAGTGACCATCCGCTGGGGCCGAGCGCCCTCGGCCCCGCATGGTTTTTCAACATGAACCCAACATCGCTTCTGCATTACGTGGATCAATTCGAAACGACAACGCTGGTTGTTCCCGCACTACTACTGCTGTTCATCGGCAACAAGGTGGTAGAAGAGCATCCGGGGCCTCGGGCATTTGCAAATCGAGCTGCCGCTTTGCTGTTTCTTGGCGTTCTCGCCGGCCAGCTGCACTTGCACTGGCCTTTGCCTGCCGAAATGCTCACCGAGATTGTTTTCCGGAGTCTACTTCTTGCCGGGCTTGCCCTTGGCAGCGCATGGATCGTCGCGCCCGCCATCGCGGGGCTGTACCGATACACCATCGCCGTCCCTTGCAAGACGATTTCGAGCATGCTGCTAGCAGTCCTTCACGCATTGATCCGTATTCTCACACATCCGGGAAGGTCTCTCCGCGAGCGATATGAACGCCGACGGAAGGCGGTTGAACAGCGACGCCAGCAGAGTGAGGGCGAGGTACTTGCAAAGAAATACTCGGCCGATCAAAAGCGGCGCGACGATGCCCGAGCAGTTTGCGAGTTACTTTTCCACCGTCATGGACATGCTCTCAACAATCGTTTCACCAAGGAAGCCTATATGGATTTCGTGCACAAATACATGGGCGACGGTCGTCCGCCAGAGGAAGCAGAAGAGCGCGGGCACCAACTTCAAGAGATCATCCTGCAACATGCGCAGGAAATCCAACCGCCGCAGAAGCCGTACACGATCGAGTCCCTGGCAGACTGGTACAAGACCACCAAGCAATTGATCGATGGCTTGCCGGTCGATGCCCGATACAAGCAGGCACAGATGGCGCAGCTCAATGCCCGTTACACCGAGTTGATGCAGTCCTTGTTGGAGAACCTCCGGCCATGAAGATCTATCTGGGTGATGAGAAAAAGACGGGCCAGAAAATCTACCTGCCGAAATCGTCCTTCGGCACTCACTGGCACCTGATCGGCGGGACCGGGAAGGGCAAGACGACGGCAATCCACACGATGCTGCACGGGTTGCTGCTCGACCCCACCGCCAACGACTGCTGGTTCATCCTCGACCGGATGGGAAATCTCAGCTACGAGCTGCTGCTCTGGCTCGTCTCTGATTTCTGTCCGCCGTTCGTCCGGGATCGCGTCGTTTACATCGAGCCGGCGTGCGAAGATGTTGTGATCGGCTTCAATCCCCTCCTCTTCGACACCCAGGCCCAGGGTTATTACAAAGTGTCCCGTTCCACCGAGACCATTTTGCGCGGATGGGAAAGCACCGACATCCAGGCGATGCCGCGGCTTGCCCGGTGGTTGTTTAACTCGTTCTGGGCGGCGGCGCAGCTGGGACTCACCATCAGCGATTGCGTGCACCTATTGAATCCTGGATCGCCGTTCCATGCTTCGCTTCTCGCTTGCCTGCCCCCGCTTTTGAAAGCTGAGTGGGATGAGATTCTGCGTTCGCACGGCAGCGAAGCGAGCCGCATTCTGGAATCGACCCGCAATCGTCTCAAGCCCTACTTCGAGAGCGACATCCTCCGTCGGATGTTCGGCTCGAAACGCAACTACCTCGATGTGCTGCGCATGATGAAGGAAGGACGCATCGTCATTGTAAATCTGGCGTCGAAGGGACGCTTGTCGCCGCAGGAAGGCGACGCCATCGGCGGCCTCATCATCAACGAAGTGCTGGCGACGACGCGGGCGCTCCCCTACGGCGAACGTTACCCGACGTATCTTCTGCTCGACGAGTTTCAACGGTTCGTTGGACGAGACCTTGAGGAAGCACTTCCCGAAGTGCGTCAGCTGCAAATCCGTTTAATTCTTGCCCATCAATCGTTTTCGCAACTCCTTCGGGGAGACCATGACCTCACGTCTCTGATTTTCCAAGCGCAATCGCGGATGATCTTCGGTGTCCAGGGCGAGGACGCAGACTTACTCGCACACGAGCTGGGCTCAATCACATTCGACCCGAAAAAGATCAAGGACGAGCTGTACTCGCGACGCCAGATGCAGAAAGGGCACCGCATCATCGAGCTTCAGGGTTGGTCGGATTCGCAGACACAAGCCGACAACTGGCAGAAGTCCTTCGGCACGAATTGGTCGGACCAGAAGCGCGATACCCGCGATCCCTACGACTTTCACAATGCGAGCGTCAGCACGGGCGACAGCCGGGGTCGAAGCGACCAAGAAGGCAAGGGAGGCAGCTCCGCCCACGGACATACGACGAGCACCCATCAGCAACTCGTGCCGGAATTCGATCAATTCGTGGAACTGACCATGCGTTCCTACTATTCCTTTGAAGAATTGAAGGCGATGTGGGCGCGGGACGTTCGCAATCGCAACACCGGCGAGGCGTTCTTGCGCCTTGCCGGCGATCCAAACATCTACGACGTGATGGTGAAGCGATCGACGCCCGGTCACCTGCAATGGGACATGGAGACGCTTCGCCGCGAGTTCCCCCAGGCGATGGAGGACGTGGAAAAATTCATCGAGGCGAATTACCGCTCCGATTTCTTCACGTCGCCCCAGGCTATCGACCAGGAAGCGAAGAAGCGTCTTGAAGCGATTGTGCATCCAGGGCTTGTTGGCGGCATCGCTACGGGCAATCAGCTTCCGTCGCCGACGCCGAAGGCGGGTGCAGAGTTGTTCGGTTGAGATCGTCGAGGAGATCGGCGACGGTGCTCTGTCCGGTTTGCGCAATCCGCTCCAGTCCCTCGGCAAGCTCGAAACGAGCCGCGGGATCAACGCCGACCATCTTGCGATACTGGTTCGCAAAATGCTGGCGGAGCGCCGGACACGTTTCCGTGTGCCACAGCAGGACGAACTCAGCGGCGAGCGCCATGGTCGCAAGTTTCGCTTCGGCGTCGAGCACCTTCCGGAGACTGCCCGGTGATGATGATGAAGGTCCCATCCGAAAAAATTGTCCCGCGCCTCTTGACACCAGCGCAAGAGCGTTTAGAATCCAATCGTTCGCTTCTCGCAAGCAGAACCACTCGGAAGCGTGCTTTAAGTGTGTCGTGCGAAAGTACAACCGCTGAAGCAACCCGAGCGACTTTCTTGGGCTTCCCAAGACTTCTCCAGGCGATCACTCCCGTTTATCCGGAGTGTATCGCCTCGCTTTTTTGGGGAGCTTGGCGATGCTGGTTACTCCGCGCGTTCTCGACATCGTTCGCTGCGTCGCCCACTACGGCGTTCTGACCGCAGCGCAAATCCGTGCCCTCTGCTACCCGAACATCCAGTCGGACGGCAGCAACGTCCGCAGCAAATTGCGCGACATCGTTGACGGAAAACTCCTTCAGCGAACGCGGATGCAGGTTGTGAACCCGCTGTCGGCCCTGGCTGCGCCCGTCTACTTCTCGTCCCCTCTTGGACTCGAAACGCTCGCCTGTCAGCTGAACGACGAACGCTACCGCCTCATTTCGACGCGGGCGCCGCAGTGGCAAAACCTGCCGCACCAGGTCGCCGTTGCCGATTTGCACATTCTCACGGACCAGGCCGCTGCCCGCCAGAACTACGCGACGCTTGAACGTTGGATTAACGAATTTGACGTGGTGAATCAGAACGCCACGAATCCCGCCGACCGGTTTTCGCTGTACACGCTGATCCGCGAAACGCCGAAACTCGTGTGCATCCCGGACGCCGCGTTCGTGCTGCGCGTGCAGGGATTTCGCAAAGTTTTCTACCTGGAGCTGGAACGCGCCACCAGCCCGACCGGCCGCGTTGCCGCAGAGAAATCGCCGGGATACTTCGCCCTACGCCAACAGTTGCTCCACAAGAAACACTTCCCCGACGCGTTGGACGACTTCACCGTTCTCGTGACCGCTCCCGATGCGCGGTGGCGTGATTCGCTGCGCAAAGCCTTCGCGACGAAGGACGGAGCGGCGATGTACCGGTTCGCTGCGATGCCGGAATTGAAGCCGGAAAGTTTTCTGTACGAGCGCGTGTGGCATCCATGCGTCGGCGACGCGGTGCCGCTCGTGAAACCGGCGGCGACGGTGGGAGGTGTCCCATGAGGCATACCGACACCCCCAACCGTCCCCCCTACCGATCCGGGAGGGGCGGACGGCTACGGCGGTCGTTTCCGCAAATGCCGAAAGGACAGCAGCTTGCGACGGTGCCGTGCCTCTCGACCTGCGGGGTCTCGCGGCCCGGCCTTTTCCTTCGGGGGGCACTTTCCGCTCGCTGGCGCTCGCGTCATGGTGGTCGGGCGATCCACCGTCGTTCCAAGGAAAAGGCCGGGCCACCGAGCCCGGCACCGCGTCCTGTCGTTGCTTCGCTGCGGCTTCGCAACGTCAGTCCGCACGCGTGCTGGCGCACGCTGTTCGCAAGCTGCCGAACGATTGCGTTTTTTCTGTCAGCCATCATCACTGCTTCAGCCGGCTCAGGGACGTGCTCAGGCAGTGCTTGGCGTGCCGCGAGGCGCTTTTTTTCTGTTCCCACTACTTTTATGCGTGAATGGATTCACAGCCTGGAATCTCGTTTCGTTCTGTTTCTGGACACGGTCCGCTGGAGACTGCGGCCCGAAGACGACTCATCCGAGGCGTCCGAGGGCATGCAGATGATCTGGCAACGCGAATGGGAGGATGAGCGCGTGCGCGTCACGCGTTACACGAAGCGTTGCGGCCACGAAGGCCATTTGATCGAGCTGGACTACTACTTCCCGCGAGATTCCGCATGGCACACGGTCGCAATCATCGGAGGCGAGAGCCTCGAATCATCGACCATGATGCTATCGGACGCGTTGCAATTCCTCCAAGGGAGGGTCGAGCAGCGCGAGAACGCATAGCAAGGATGCCTGGGCCGTTGCCCCTGAACACGGCCCAGCTTTTTATTGTCGATTGCGAGCGCTGCTTTCCCGCGTCTCGCACAACGTTGATTGCATGGGCTCACGCCGGCGCCTGCGTCATCAGGGTGACCGGTTGCCGGCGTGAATTAGCGGCACTTGCCGCATTCTTAACCCTTCTCACTATGGCATACGCCAAGAAGAACAAGGACGTTTCCGGTCGAACACCGGAGGTTCCTGCGACCACCGCAGGGGACAATGCTTCGCAGGACGCGAAGCGCGCGCCGGTGCGAACGATTCGTGAAGGCGACTGCAACGCATCCATTTGGATGCGTGAATTCACGGCGA
>Ga0080064_1001508_pt1 | contig 46401 bp, 48 predicted proteins | sample Subgrocontami54m_FD_69260 | JGI IMG/M metagenome (GOLD analysis project Ga0080064, IMG submission 69260) | Subsurface groundwater microbial communities from S. Glens Falls, New York, USA - GMW46 contaminated, 5.4 m (SPADES assembly) (version 2) ...
AACGTCGTCATTGGGAATGGTTGACATGTCCAATTCACCCGACATCGGCATCATCGGACGCGCCTGCGGTGGCGGGGCGCTCTGGACAATTTCGTGATACGTCCGCCTAACCGGCGCACGCTGGCAACCGATCAGCAGAACTAACGCAACGATACTTAACAAGATGGGATTATAAAAGCGAAACATAATATTGTGGTGTATTCTACGGGATTTTTATTCAAAAGACAAGTTATAAAGAAGAACCCTGCGCCGCTTGGTACGCGTTTTCGATACAGTCGTTGAGCGAAACGCCTTTGCGGTAATTGGCAACGAGATACAGCCCCGGCCAGCGCTTGAGCTCTTCCGCTATTTTTGCTTCAGCAGCCACGTAGGCGCGATCGTATTGCGGGATCGCCTTGGGCCATTGGGCAAAAAACGTTTCAACCGGCTGGGCATTCGCCTTTAAAGTCGTCTGGATCTCCTTGACGGCCAGCGCGGTCAGCTCTTCGCGGGATTTTTTCAGGATCTCCGGATGGCGCGCGCCGCCGATCATGACCCGGATAAGGATCTCGTCGCTCACACAGCGGTGCGCGAAAATATTGCTCTCGAATAAAACGCCCAGGACCTCCTTGCCTTCGCTTGAAGGGATCAAATATCCAAAACCCTCCGGTTTTTGGGAGAACGCCTTTAACGGAAAAACCAGTCCGATGACCGCCAGCGGCGCGTAGCGGATCCCCTCCAGGGTTTGCGCCAGCGGTACACTCATCGACCGCAAAATCTCCGCGGCTTGGGGCGCGGGCGCGCAAACAAAAACTTCATCGGCCTCGTAATGGTCGTCATTGGTTACGACGTTAAAACGCTCCGCTATGCGCGTCACGGCGTTCACCCCCTGGTTGGAATCAATATGCTTGCTGTAACGTTGCCCCAGCGCCGCGATCAACTGCGCCTGTCCGCGGCGAAACGACGTTAACGTGCCATTAGGCATCCCGCCTTTTTGCAGCTTGATCATCGCCTTAAAAAGCGACCCGTATCGCGCTTCCAGCTCATGGATCCGGCCGAACGCCGCTTTAAGAACGATCTCCCGGGCGTCCCCGCCGTAAATACCGCCGACCATCGGGTCGAGAAAGATGTCAGCGAATTTCTTGCCGAAACGCCGCGCGCCGAAATCGTACACGCTCTCCTGCGGGTCACTGCCTTTGCGCACAAATATCTCCCCGAACACGCGCACCTTGTCCCGCCAACTGAAAGGTTTAAAGGTAAGAAAGCGCGCCGGACCCGTCGGGAACGCGTGAAGAGCGTCCTGAAGCGCCACATAGCGGATCTTGGCCGACGAATTAGCCCTGACGATCTCGCCGTTTAATCCCAGCTCGCCGATCAATTCAAGGGTCCTGGGTTTGGAGTCAAGCAGTCCGTTGGGGCCGGTTTCGAAAAGATAATTCCGACGGGTGACCGAATGAATACTCCCGCCCAACCCAACGCTTTTCTCCAAAAGGACGACACGGACATCATCGCGCGACGCGTACTTTTGCTTGAGATAATGCAGCGTTGCCAAGCCGCTTATTCCACCGCCGATGATAAGGATAGTTTTAGACATAGTTGAGTAACCAGACACCAGTGACCAGTGGCCAGAAAACCCTTTCGGGTCTCCGGGGACTGGTTACTGGGTTGTTTAAAGTATCTATCAAATTTTTCTTTCAAACGCATGCACCTGTTCAACAATGAACTTAAGCTTGTCCGGATCCGCGTCCGGTAAAACACCGTGGCTTAGGTTAAAAATGTAACGGCCGTGCTTCATGCCACCGATCAAAACGTCACGCACTTCCCTGGCCAGCGTCGCGTCGTCCGCGTACAAAAGCCCGTTGAACAAATTGCCCTGGATACCCTTTTTTGTTTTCTCGAAGATCGTGTGGTGCCCGAGGACAACCGTTTGGTCAACAGAGAGAAAATCGGCTTCCGACTGGTCCATCAAGGCCAGAAGATGCGCGCAATTGCGCACAAAATAGATCGACGGCAGGTCGACCTCGGCAAAGATCCGGCGCGCGAAAGGCAATACCCAACGGGCAAAATCCGCCGGCCGCAAGATCCCCGCCCAGCTGTCGAACAATTGAAAGGCCTTGATGCCCGCCTCTTTCTGCGCGAGCAAATAGCGGATCGTGTTTTGCGTCAAAAGTTCCATCCACGCGCGAAAATGGACGGGATGTTCGTTGATGAACCGGAACGTCCGGGTAAAATTGACCGACGACCCGCCCTCGACCAGATACGTCAGCACCGTAAAAGGTGACCCGGCAAAGCCGATGAGCGGGACCCGGCCGTTAAGCTGTTCGTTGACCAGCTGAATAGTTTTCGTCACACCGGAAAAATCGTCCGCGTCATGGATGTCATCGCGATGGTGCAAGCCGCTCGCGATCGTCTCTTTGATGACCGGCCCGTGATGATCATCGAAACGGATGTTAAAGCCCATCTTCGCTGGTAGCGTCAGGATATCGGCAAACAAAATAGCGGCGTCAACGCCAAGAATTCCCACGGGAAGACAGGTTATTTCCGCGGCCAATTCCGGAGTATCGAACATCTTCTGCAGGGAATGCTTTTTTTTGAGGGCCTGATATTCAGGAAGATACCGCCCGGCCTGGCGCATGAACCAGACGGGGACCTGCTTGTTGGTGCCTTTAAAGGCTTGGAGAAATAATGAATCGCTCACAACGCTCCGGGCATCCGGAAACAGTATAATCAAGTTTGTTTCCTGTAAAATTCCATAAACCGCTCGAAATCCGGGCCGTCGGATTCAATGATCCGCACACCGACGCGGTATTGTTTCGCGTCTTTAAATTTTTGTACCCAAACGACCTCAACGCTCACCACCACCTGCTCACGCACGTCCAAGTCCACAGCGACCTGGCAGGTCGCCCCGACTTTGGGCCGGGTGTCGGAAATAAAACAGAACCCGCCTTCGGAGATATCGCTGATCTTCGCCTCGCGCTCCGGACGCGGGTCTTCCCCGATCCCGAAGGACGCGGCCAGCTCAATAGCGGAACGCTTGCTTGTCCGTTTGTCTTTCATTGCTGCAACCATTTTGTGTCCTTTTCTCGTATCAAACGGTCTTTGAGAATTTTTGGTGCGCACCTTTTTGCCGCAAATAATAATCGAATCCCATGCACACGTTACGGATGAAGACCTTTCCCAGCTCCAGAACTTCGATCCGGCCGCTATCCTGAACGATCAGATCATTATCCGCGCACCAGCGCAAATGTTCCTGTTCTTCGTGAAAATACTGATCGAAATCGACACCGAAGTTCCGCGCGAAGGCGCGTTTATCCACCGCGAAACGGCACATCAGGGAATTGATCGTCCACTGCCGGATCATATCGTCTTTACTTAAAACCATCCCGCGCTCAACGGGCAAGTGCCCGTCGTTCAACGCCTGATAATAAGCGGGGAGCGCTTTATGGTTCTGAACATAAGTATTCTCCAGAAATCCGATCGAGGTCACGCCCAGGCCGATATATTCGTCCGCCGGCTTGACCGTGTAACCCATGAAATTCCGGTAGAGCGTGCCGGCCTCAAAGGCCCTGGCCAGCTCGTCGCCTTGAAGCGCGAAATGGTCCATCGCGATCGCTTTGTATCCGGCCTTCATGAGCGCGTCGCGGGCGCGCAAAAAAATATCCAGCTTGGTATCATTGGAAGGCAAAAGCGCCACATTGATCTTTTGCTGATGCTTCTTGAGCCACGGGACGTACGCGAAACTGTACAGGGCGATCCGGCCGGGACGAAGCGCAATGGTTTTCAGGACCGTATCCTGGAAACTCGCTTGCGTCTGGCGAGGGAGTCCGTAGATCAGGTCAAAATTGACCGAGGCAAATTTCAGTTCGCGGCACCAGCTGTTAAATTCCGCAACGATTCTATATGGCTGGTAGCGATTCACTTCTTTTTGAACTTCTTCACTGAAATCCTGCACGCCCATGGAGACACGGTTGAACCCTAACGCGCGCAGTTTTTGGACCTTGGATCTGTCGATGGTGCGCGGGTCGATCTCGATGGCGATCTCACCATTGGGATCGATGTCAAAATATTTCCGGGTCGTCGTATAAAGACGTTCTATCTGGGCCTCACTTAAAAACGTCGGCGTGCCGCCACCCCAGTGTAACTGGCGGACATCTTTCCTGGTCCCCAGATACCCGGCCACCAGTCGCATTTCACGTTCAAGATGATCCAGATATTCATCGCCGAAGCGCTCGTCTTTTTTACGGATAACGACGTTGCAGCCGCAATAGGTGCACAGCGATTCGCAAAACGGGATATGGATATACAGGGAAAGCGTCTTGTTGGAAGCGCCGAAGGCGGAGAGTTTCTGGATATAAACCGCTTCATTAACCCTATCCGACCACACCGGCGCGGTCGGGTAGCTGGTATAGCGCGGGCCCGGCGTATCGAACTTGACAACAACATCTTTTGTAATCGTTAGGGTCATAAAGGGATGCTAAAAAAATTAAGCTATCGAAGGATTAGAATACCAGACTTGGGTAGGATTTCAAATAGAAATTTTTAGTCGGAATAAAAAAGCAACCCGATATTTGGGGTTGCTTTTTATATCATACCTTGTCCGATCATATTATCGGATGGTTCCGGCCGTACCGGTTTCAGCTGCTCCCCCGATCCCGATAAAAGCGGGCAGACTATCGACCTGCTCGACCTTGGAGATGACCGGCTCAAAACCGTAAATGTCGGTGTCTTTGAGGTTCACGTTCCCCACCGGCACCGGCACGCCGTTCCCGTCGCGCTTGACCAGCAGTTTCAATAATGCCGGATTGATGTCGATACCGCCTTTTGTTCCCGGTTCTGCCCGGTGAGCTTCGTATCCGGCCGCGTTGATCATTGAAACAATTACCGGAGGGCTTGCGACGATCTTACCAATTTGCGGGGTAAACTTGCGGGACACGTCTGCCTCAAACCTTTCCGGCGTACTGAAAGAAGCTGGCGACTTTGCCGCCATTTCTACAATCTCCAGCGCTAATCTATCGATCACTTGAGCATCAATGTCCGTATTCCGGAGGATTTCCCTCACGGAAGCAGTATTTGCCGCGCGATTAGTCAATAATAAGACCGGGAGACCCGCGCTCAAATCATTCACATTAGTTTTGCTTCCCAATGCCCGGGAAATATCGCGGATCACATCTATATCCGACAAGCGACCGGCAGTTTGCTTTCGTAATCCCTGCTCACTAAACGCTTTCTCGGCGAGACGCTTCGCAGCATAGTTACCGAAATCCACCTTTTTCATCACGCTGACAACTTGAGGCACTTCACGTTCCTCAATACCAAGATCTGTTGTCCTGCTACGGATCTCTTGAGTTACGATCTCTGTACCCAATCCATTCTGGTCTACGTCCAATTGATTCCACTTTGTCGGAAGTTGCGCCGCTTCCGGAGCAATGGGATTCGCAATGGCGGCAAATGATTGATATAACTCGCCTTTATTGACCGCCGGGATCAATTTTTCCATTCCGGCTCTGTTCATTTCGGCATGAACGTCCCCGGTGAACTTATCCATATCCATGGAAGCCGTTGAAAAGGTTGCGGCAGTTAACAAACTTGCCACGATCCGCGCTATCTTTCCTCCTGCTCCCGACGCCCGCACAGGGCTGCTTGCCGAAAAAACACGATCCATTTCGTCCATGCTTCGCCGCGTATCGGCACCTACAGTAATGGCGGCAGAAGCCATCGTTTCTTTCTCAATGAATAATGCTGGAGAGCCGCTCAAGGTGGCAAGGGTAACCGGCCTAAGTTCACTCAAGGCCATTTGGGGAATGTTCGTCCCTTGTGCCGTAATCTTTTCTGGTGTTGCATCAGGACTAACCACGACCACTCTGTCAACAGGTGAAAAGACAACCACCATATTGTCCGGTAACTCCTTTTCTGCTCTGCGAACATCACTGACCTGAAGTTGTATTGTTCGCGGCAAAGCTGTCACTATCTCCGCTGCCTCTCCGGAAGACCTGAATTCAAGCGGATTAAAACCAACTTCACGCCCACCCACCGCTACTTCCTTCACCGGCATCTGCGGCTGTGCCCCAAACTGCGATGTTGTCATTGTATCGTTAAGTTCCTGAAAGCTCATACCGATCGGCCGGATAGCCCCCGGCTGCCCAAGCGCTTCTGCCGATACCCCCGGACGTGTCACAAGATGGCCATCGTTGGTAAGCATTGCTGCCGCATTGATACCCACTTTCGCAAAATCCCCCTCCTCCACCACAGCGCTCACCTGGTCCCGCATTTGTGATGGCATCGCCATGAACATTTCTGCCGCTCTTTGCTCCGTAACATTGTTCCCTAACCGGACACCGTATTCCTGCCCTTCCACTCTCACCGGCGTTACCGGAGAGCCGCCGCTGATGGCTGCTGTGAACTCTGGGATTCCGGAAGCGATTCGTTGGGCCAGAGAGGGATTCAGTTCCCCCGAGGAACTCAATTTACCTGCAATATCTTGCGTTGAGCCCCTAAAATATTCTGAAAAATTTCTGGCTAAATTTCTCAGGACATCAAGCGCCTGCCGCTTTTCCGATACTGAAAATGCATTTCCAAATGTCCGATCAAAGCCTTTTTCAATTGCCTCCGGGCTCTGGCTGACTAAAGCATCTCGTAAAAGAGGAGCTTGGAATAAAACTCCTTCGCTTTCCGAGCTAGCTTGAGATGGAACAACTGCTCGTGACTGGTCCACCACCACCAGCTTCATGCCGACAACAGAAACATTTCCCTTTGATTGCGCGGCCCGCCCGGCCATCTGCTGCTCGCCTGAACTCAATCCCTGGAATTCCTTCTGGGAGGAGAACGTTAGAGAAGGACTTGTCTCAACCGGAGGACGCATAACAATACCGCCGGAGAAATACTTGCGGGTCGTGACCTGCTGGGTCGCGGGGTCGTAATCCTTCTTGACCATCTCGTAGGCGCCCTTCTTGAAAGCCGCCACGTACTGCTCGTAGATCTGCAGCTTGGCGCTTTTATCTTCGGCATCAACGCCGGAAACCTTGTTTTTATCGATGTACACCTGCCCCAGAAGACTTTCCCGCAAATTCATTTTATACCAGGTCGCCAGAATGCTCGCGTTATAGATCTGCCGCAGGTTCGCGAAATTCTTGCCCTCATTGACTTCCTTTTCGATCTCCGGCAAGAGGACCTCACGAACCACATCTGAAGAAACCGCGCCGATGGCCTGCTCGTCCTGTTCTGCGACCGCCGTGGAGCGGTTCGTGTCGCTTTTAAGCGCGAAATAATCCTCCTCCAGCATGACTTTCAGATGACTATCCACGACGTACGCCGTACCGTTGATCTCATATACTTCCGCCTTGTCGGGAATGATCCAGATCTTGTTGAACATGTTCACGGGGACATCCGTTATGCCGAATTTCTCCTTGACCTTCTCCTGGATCCGGCTCCAGAACGCGCTGCCCGTTTTTCCTTCCGGATACATCACCGAGGCGGTGATCTGCTTGAGCATATAATCCTGCGCTAAAAGGTCCCGTCCCATTTCCGTATAACCGAATCGCTCGGGGATCATGTTGGCCCGCTCATAAGGTGAAAGATTGACCCAAAGCTCGTCTTCCGGCACCGTCAACGCGGCGAGAAAGTATTTGATCAATTTCTGTGATTCTTCCTTAAGCGCTTCGCCTTCCAATCCGCTGTTTCCTGAATCCATGATAAAAGAAAATTGCAACGGATCGTCCGGATGGATCGTGATGCCTTTGATGTACAGCGGCGTGAAATTCTCGCTCATGGCAACCATGGACCCCGGCGCGGGCAGATTCAAAGGAGCTGTGGCGCTGCCTTGCGCAAAAGCGGCAACGGGCTGAATAATCGGACTGAAGGCGAATATAACGGCGGTGATCAAAGACAGGATACGGCAGGACAAACTGGAACATCTGCGACTAAAGGAACGGATTACCATGGCTTAATCCTCCGGGCATAAAAATTGTAAGACTAAAAATGGTGGCCGATAGGCTCCCTGCGGGAGAAGCGCTTTCCCTAATATAAGACATAGTAAGAATACCATATCTTATAGGCAAAAACAACCCGGCCTCAACGCAGCAGGGCGGCCTCCAGGATCCAGCGCTTATCTTCGGCATATCCTTGCGAAAACTTGATATCCCCGGTCTTTTGATTGACAACGACCATGAAAATATATTTGAGACTCCCGGCCTCCCGTTCGTCAAAGAAAACAAACCAATGGTCCTGCGAGCGCGGCAGATCGGCCACTTTAGTGGCGATCCGCGGGTTGGCAAGGTCATACACCGCCACTTCCCCCGCCCGGACCAATTCCCGCTGGGCGATCAGTTTGGCTTCATCCAGACTGACACCGTCCTCAAAGGCAACCATCTTGTAACGCTCCAGAACGGATTGGCTCTGCGCCTTCAGCGATGACGCGCAGCCCGCTAGCAACAGAGATGCAATAACATAAAATTTCTTCATCATTTCATCTGGGACGCCAAAACAGTTTCATCTTTTGAGCACGATATTTTGCCGGTGCGCTTGGGTCACCACATCCCAATCCTTTTTGAACTGGTCTATTTGGTCGAGCCAGACCATCGGCTTGGCGACCTGGATCGACTGCGATTGCGTGATCCGGTTGCCTTCTTTGGCATAATGGATATAACTTGAAATAAACGGTGTATTGAACGTGAAATCCGCCGGTAATTTCTTGACACTGAGCCCATCGGCCAGAACCACCGCAATATCCAGTTTTGTTTCGCGCAAATACGCTTGCATAATCGGATGGCGTCTTTGTTGCATTAAATAGGTCGGCATCGAAGCCCCTTGGTCCCCAAAGGTCCTTAGAACCAGCATATTTTCGGCTTGCGTGATGCCGTTTTTGATTTCAAAGCTGACATTAAGCTCCAAGGGTTTATGGATATCCTGCTCTTGCAAAAATTTATAAGAAAGCATCCGGGCATACGGGTACGAGCCCTGAACGAGCTGATTGACAAATTCTTGATGTTGCTCTTTTTTCATTATTTTTAAGGCGGTCCGGATCAATCCGTTTTCCTGCCCCTTCCACTGAACGTTCATCTCACCAGTCATCTTTAAATCCGGATGCACCTCCAAATTCACCTTGGTCTCGACCTTGTTCTGTGCCGCAGTCGAAAGCGGCGTCTTGACAAATTCCCATTTGTCTTCTTTGATAATCAAGGCATTGACATCTTCGTCCGTATAAATCAAGGTGTCCATGTCGAAACTTTCCGCGGTCGGGTCGACAAACAAATATTTGCCGTCAATGACCGCAGCCACTATGACATGATCAAATTCTTTTTCCGAAGAGATATCTGTTTGCAGGCGGCCTTCAGGCCGTGTCCTGACCAAGGCACTGTAAGCTTCAACGCCGGCTTGTTTTAAAAGCGCCAGCAACAACACGACCTTATCCTTACAGTCTCCATAACGATTTTCCAACGTCTGCGCTGCCGGACTCGGCTCATAAGCGGTTCTTCCAAAAGTAAATCCCACATAACGGATATTTTGCTGAATATATTCAAAAATGCTCCTTAACTTGTCGTAATCGGTGATCTTGCCCTGTGTTAAATCCAAGGCCAGTTTCTTGATTTTATCATCCGGCGTTTGTTTGGCGACAATAAGCTCCCGCCACCAGTCGGCAATCTTGCCCCAGTTATCCGCCGTCGATAAAACGCTCCAGCGTCCCAATTCGCGATAAGGCGGCATACTGAGCTCCATAACCAAAGGCCGGATATTGCGCGCTTCCCAGACATAACTTTTCTTTTTTAAAATAGGGTCCTGTTTTATGATTGGTTCCGATCCATATCCCGTGCTTTTATATTTCAGGGGCATTTCTAGAGGGGTGACCAACTCGTAACGGAACCGGCAAACGGGGATGATGTTATCAAGCCCAAAGACATCCGAAAATATTCCTTGCGCCGGAGCAAAAGCCGTTGTTAATTCCGCATCATATTCAATAATCGCGCCAACCTCCACCGCCGGCATGGCTATAAAATAAACTTGCGAAGCGATATAATTAGGATAATTTTCCATCGTGACGGTAAAATCACCACGCTTGGCGGGGACAATTTCTCCGCCGGGTAAGATCGTGTGCGCAAAATTGATTTTAAGGCTTTCAACGCCGGTGACAACCGGAATAAAGATTTCTGCCCATTTTTTCCCCGCTTCATTAAGAATCTTGAGTTTGACCCTGATGCGGGTGCGGGTGCGAAAATCGTCCATGACCTCGGCGTGAATGTCCTTTAATAAAAAAATCGCTTCATCCTGTTTCAGATCATAATCAGGGTCGGTCCACTCCTCTTTCGGCTGAACACGGCCAATGTAAAAGATCTGTTGGTCCAGCAATTCTTCATCGGCATTGCGGATCTCAACCGTCCATTGGCCCTGCTGGTCTTGGGATATTTTATTGCGTACGGGCATGGAAGCATAAAAGTGAATAAAATCTTTGTTTTGGCAAGGATTGTGCAAAATTTCCTTGCCGCTGGGATCAATCCAATGGGCAGTGAGACCGGCAAAAAGAGACATGCCCGCAAGATTGCCGACCCAATACACCTGTTCATCATCGAGAGTGAAATTATGTTTAAGCTCGGAGATCTTGATCTGACTGTTCCACCAATCATAGGTCACCTTGTCCGTAATAGCCGAGTTGGTCACAGAAGGTTTCTGCGGTTGATCAGGCGTCATTAAGGACGCACAGCCGATCAAAAACAGCGGCATAAGAACACAAAACTTTTTCAGCAAACCTGACGACCGCATTTTTCCTCCGATATTAATCCCGCCAGAAATACAACAACAGGCATAACCCCACCCCGACCGCGTACAACCAGAAGGTACTGTTGACAAAATAGGGATACCCCATCAACACGAGACCGATCACAAGCGGCTTGACGCTGCGTTCTTTCTTCCCGTAAATAAAAACACCGAACCCGATCGCGCCGAAAATGACCCACGCGATTGTTTTTGCCATGGAAAACGCGGAAGTATCCACAGCACTGGCCATGCCCAGATCATTCAGCGCGGATGCGACATTTCCTTCAAACACGCCATTCATTGTTTGGGCCTCCCCAAAAGGGCAAATCTATTGATTGCGTTTAAAAACTTTCCGCCAGAGCCAGAGGATGGGATCGTAATAGCGGTCGACGACGCGCTCTTTTAAAGGGATGATGCCGTTGTCGGTGATGTGGATATGTTCAGGGCAGACGTCGGTGCAGCATTTGGTGATGTTGCACAAGCCCGAACCGTATTCTTCTTTAATTTTGGGAATGCGGTCTTCTGTATCCAAAGGATGCATTTCCAGCGAGGCCAGGCGGATCATAAAGCGCGGGCCAACGAATTTATCCTTTTTGTTCTGATCGCGCAAAACGTGGCAGACATCCTGGCAGAGGTAACATTCGATGCACTTGCGGAATTCCTGCACGCGGTCGACGTCGCGCTGCATCATGCGATAGTTGCCGTCTTTCCCTTTGGGGCCGGGCTTAAACGGCGCGATTTTTTTGTTCTGGCTGTAATTCCAGGATACGTCGGTGACGAGGTCTTTGATGACCGGAAATGTTTTTAACGGCTGGACCGTGATCGTCTGGCCTTCCGGGAATTGATTCAGGCGCGTCATGCAACTCAACCGCGGCTTGCCGTTGATCTCAACACTGCACGAGCCGCACTTGCCCGCCTTGCAATTCCAGCGGACAGCCAGATCGGTCGCCTGCCGCGCCTGGATGCGATGGACGGCATCCAAGACAACCATGCCCGGCTCCAGCTCGACCTTGTAGTCGACGAAACCGCCGCCCTTTTTATCCCCGCGCCATATTTTGAAATTCCGCTCAGCCAACTTTCGTGCCCTCCAGCTCTTCGATGCTCGCGTAGGCGATTTTCTTTAGTTCTTCCGGTGGGTCGTCGCGCTTGACCTTTTCGACTTCCATGTTCCCATCTTTACCTTTACGTATGACGACGTTGTACTTGAGCCACTCGTCGGATTCAAAATAAAAATCCGCGCGGGTGTGCCCGCCGCGGCTTTCCTCGCGCAGCAACGCCGCGCGGGTGACCGCCTCGGCGGTGATCAAAAGGTTAGAGAGATCAATGGCCGCGTTCCAGCCCGGATTATATTGCGGGCTCGCATGGGCCTTGACCTTGCCCGCGTCCTGATATAAACGCTTGAGCTCTTCCAGACCTTTTTTAAGCTCATCGGCGATGCGGATGATCCCTACATATTTTTGCATCGTATCTTGCAGGTCTTCCTGGACCAAAAAAGGATTGGTGCCGCTTTCGCGGTTTAAGATATCCGTCGCGCGCCGGATTATGGCGCCGACCTGACCAGCGTCGAGCTTGGGTGTCCCTTGCAATTTTTTGATATATTTGCCCGCGCCTTCCCCGGCGAGCTTGCCGAAGACTAAAAGATCGGAGAGCGAATTGCCACCGAGGCGGTTGGCCCCGTGCATGCCGCCCGCACATTCGCCGCAGGCGAATAATCCCGGCACGGACGTTTCCTGCGTGTCGCTATTGACCCGGATCCCGCCCATAAAATAATGCATGGTGGGCCCCACTTCCATCGGCTCTTTGGTGATGTCAAGCTCGGCTAATTCCTTGAATTGATGATACATCGAAGGCAATTTCTTTTTGATGAATTCCGGCGAACGTTTGGAGGCGATGTCGAGAAATACCCCGCCGTGCGGTGAGCCGCGGCCTTCATCGACTTCCGTCTTTATAGATCTCGCCACTTCATCGCGGGTCAACAGATCCGGCGGCCGGCGCGCGCCCTCTTTGCCTTCCAGCCAGCGGCTCGCTTCTTCTTCCGTGTCGGCGGTTTCCGCAGCGAACTTTTTTGGGATATATTTGAACATGAACCGCTCCTTCTTATTATTAAGAAGGACCCCGCCGTCCCCGCGCACGCCTTCGGTGACCAAAACCCCGCGCACCGACGGCGGCCACACCATGCCGGTGGGGTGAAACTGGGTAAATTCCAGATCGATCAATTCCGCGCCGGCGCGGTACGCCATGCCGAGACCGTCGCCGGAATACTCCCAGGAATTCGAGGTGATGCGCCAGGCCTTGCCGCCGCCGCCTGTGGCGAAGATCACGGCCTTGGCCTTGAAGATCACGAACCGCCCGGTCTCGCGCCAATAGGCAACAAGTCCGGCCACGCGGCCGTTGTCCAGAATAAGATCGAGCGCCGTGCATTCCATATGGGTGGCGATCCCCTGATGAATACAAAAATCCTGCAGCGTGCGGATCATCTCGAGCCCCGTGCGGTCCCCGACGTGGGCGAGCCGGGGATAGCGGTGGCCGCCGAAATTGCGCTGGCTGATCAAGCCGTCTTTGGTGCGGTCAAAGACCGCGCCCCATTCTTCCAGTTCCCGCACCCGATCCGGCGCCTGTTTGGCATGCAGTTCCGCCATGCGCCACTGGTTCAAAAATTTTCCGCCGCGCATCGTGTCGCGAAAATGGATCTTCCAGTTGTCGCGTTTGTCGACATTGCCCAGCGCCGCGGCCACACCGCCTTCGGCCATGACCGTATGCGCCTTGCCCAATAGCGACTTGGAGATCATTCCCGTATTCAAGCCCAGTTGCGCGCATTCAATGGCCGCGCGGATCCCCGCGCCCCCCGCGCCAACGACGAGAACGTCGTGTTCGATTGTTTGAATTTCAGAGATGTCCATTTTCAATTGCTCCAAGTGTTAAAGTCATGCCAAATGCCCATGGAAACCATACGAATATAAAAATCCGTAAAACCAACCCAGATCATGCTCACCCACGCCCAGAGCATGTGCCGCTCGTTAAGGCACGTCACCTTTTTCCAGATGTGATGGCGCGGGTGCTCCTGCCCCGACGGGCAGGAAAAGCAGTCCATCCGCCCACCGACCAAATGCCGCCAGGCGTGACAGCCAAGCGTATAACACGAAAGAAAGATCACGTTGGCGGCCATGACAAAAGTCCCGACCCCAACCCCGAATTGTCCATAGCGAAAACAGGATTCAAACGTGTCATAGGCAAGGATAATGATATAAAAAATGGCGATGTAAAGCGTGTAGCGGTGCAGGTTCTGGAATAAAAGCAGGTGGGTTTCCCCTTGATAATCTTTCTGCGGCAAAGGCGAAACCGCGCAGGCCGAGGGTGTGGCAAAATAGGCGCGGTAATAAAACTTCCTATAATAGTAGCAAGTCAGGCGAAATGATAATGGCCCGGCGAGGATGAAAATGGCCGGTGAAGGCGGGATAAAGCTTGGCCACCACTCGGGCCAATAGCCGAACCACGCGTGCGCGACCGGCGGTGCGCCGGTCGCACCAGGGTCAACGAATAAAAGCGGCGAATATAACGGCGATAAATACGACCCGGCCCAGTAATAGCCGGCCTGGAGCATCGCCCAGGTCGTATACACGACAAACGCGAAGAATCCCGCGCCGGTTAAAAGCGGCTCAAGCCACCAATTGTCCGTTCTGGCCGTCGCCGCATAACCAGTCGAATGTACTTCCTGTTGAAGACTCATTACTGCTCTTTTCCGTAAATTCTTTAAACAAGATTTTCGTGATTATAGCACAGTAAAAGACGTTTGGGAACAGACAACCCGGGAATTCGTCATCGTCAGCGCGTCTTTTGATAAAGGCCGATCAGAGCGGCTTCCTCCAAGAGATGCTTTTGGATGGCGCTCTCCAGTTCTTTCTTCGAAGGCAGCCTTGGAAAATCCAGAGTCGCGCTGAGCGCGTATAGTTTAAAAAAATAGCGGTGCGTGCCGGAAGGCGGGCACGGGCCACCGTAGTTGACCCGGCCGAAATCGTTTCGGACCTGCGTGCCCGGCGCGCTGTTTTCCTTGATCTCCGACGTCGGCAGAATATTGTAAACAAGCCAGTGGTCCCAGTTCCCGCCCGGCGCGTCGGGATCGTCCATGATCAAGGCAAGACTTTTGGTCCCCGCCGGTATCCCGGCGATCGCCAGCGGCGGATTGATGTCCTGTCCCTGGCAGGTATATTTCCTGGGAATCGGCTGGTTATGGCTAAAAGCGGGACTTGTGAGGTTCATGAGATTTACTCCTTAGTTGTTCAGCTACCTTCGTAAAAAACGTGTCAATATCCTCGCTGACTGTTAAAACAACATTGGGAAGATCGACCGGTGTCTGGTTGACGACAACGATCTTCCCTCGCGCATACTGCGGGATCATCGCGGCCGGGTAAACGACGCACGATGTCCCGATAACGAAGAATAGATCGGCGCTGGCAGCCAAATGTTCCGACTCGGCCAGATATTTGACATTTTCTCCGAAAAAGACCACATCGGGCTTGATCACACCATTGCAAACGCAACGCGGGATATCCTCACCGGCAAGCTTTTGCTTCATTTGGGCGTAAGAGAATTCCTTCCCGCATTTGAGGCACCGGCTGACCCAGAAACTCCCGTGCATTTCATAAACATTTTGCGAACCGGCCATCTGATGAAGAGAATCGATATTTTGCGTGACCACACCTTTACATTTGCCGGATTTTTCCAGATCGTTTAAGAATTTGTGCGCGAAGGTTGGTTTGATCTTTTCCTCTAAAAGCAAAAAGTCCCGGGCAAACTGAAAGAATGGCTCCGGGTCTTCAAGGAAATAATCTATATCGAAAACTTTGTCAGGATCATAGCGGCGGGTGACGTACAATCCTTTGGGTCCGCGGAAATCCGGAATACCAGCGCTCGTTGAGATCCCCGCGCCGGTCAAGGCGGCGATCGTCTTCGCTTCCTGGATCAGCTGCGCACATTTAGAAATTGCGCTATCATTTACCACTTACCTCTTACCTCTTACCACTGTTTTATGCTTCTTCCAAATACTTCTCTTTCAGGCTTTCAATGACCGCGCCGTCGGCCAGGGTGGTCACGTCTCCAAGCGCGCGGCCCTCGGCCACGTCGCGCAAAAGCCGGCGCATGATCTTGCCGCTGCGCGTTTTGGGCAATTCCGGAGTGAAAATGATCTTTTGCGGACGGGCGATCGCGCCGATCTTTTTGGCGACATGCCCTTTAAGGTCCTCATCCATCTCATGGCCGGGCTTGCTGCCTTCTTTAAGAATAACGAACGCGGCAATGGCCTGGCCTTTGATCTCATCGGTAATGCCCACGACCGCGGATTCCGCCACACTCGGATGATCGACCAGGGCGCTTTCGACCTCCATCGTGCTGATATTGTGTCCGGCAACGAGCATGATGTCATCGACGCGCCCCAGCAACCAAAGATAGCCGTCCGTATCGATCTTGGCGCCATCGCCGGGGAAATACATGTCCTTAAAACGGCTCCAGTACGTTTTTTGATAGCGTTCATCATCACCGTAGATCCCGCGCAGCATCGACGGCCACGGGCTTTTGATGGCCAGATACCCGCCGCCTTCTTTGACCGTCTTGCCTTCTTCCGTCACGACCACGGCCTCGATGCCCGGCAAGGGTTTGGTCGCCGATCCCGGCTTAAGCGCGGTCACCCCAGGCAACGGCGAGATCAAAATACTTCCCGTCTCGGTCTGCCACCACGTATCGACCACGGGACAGCGACCCTTCCCGATATATTTGTGATACCAGATCCAGGCCTCGGGATTGATCGGCTCGCCAACGCTGCCCAACAGGCGCAAACTGGAGAGATCGCATCCTGCCGGCCACTGGATCCCCCACTTCATAAAAGTACGGATCGCCGTCGGAGCGGTATAAAAAATGCTCACCTTATATTTTTCGATGATTTTCCAGAAGCGGTCGCGTTCCGGGAAATCCGGTGAACCTTCGTACATCACCTGGGTCGCGGCATTGGCCATCGGGCCGTAAACGATATAACTGTGTCCCGTGACCCAGCCGACGTCCGCCGTGCACCAGAAAATATCTTCGGGTTTAATGTCAAAGACCCAGCGGGTCGTCGCGTACACGCCGGTCATGTAGCCGCCGGTCGTGTGGACAATTCCCTTCGGTTTTCCCGTCGTGCCCGAGGTATATAAAATGTAAAGCATGTCCTCGGCATCCATCTGTTCCGGCTCACAATAATCTTCAGCCTTATCCACAAACTCGTGGTACCAGAGATCACGGCCTTTATGCATCCAGACATTTTGTCCGGTCCGGCGCACAACAAGAATATGCTCAATGGTCGGACACTCGGCGGCCGCCTCGTCCGCGGTCGCTTTTAAAGGAAGCTCTTTGCCGCGCCGGTATCCGCCGTCGGCAGTGATGATCAGCTTGGCCTGGGCGTCACGGATGCGTTCTTTCAGGGAATCCGCGCTAAAGCCGCCGAAGACGACCGTGTGCACCGCGCCGATGCGCGCGCAAGCGAGCATCGCGAAAACCGCTTCGGGGATCATCGGCAGGTAGATCGCCACCCGGTCGCCTTTGCGCACGCCGATGCCTTTAAGCACGTTCGCCAGTTTGTTGACCGATTTATAAACGTCCTCGTACGTCAACTTTCTGGAATCCCCGGGCTCACCTTCCCAGAGAATGGCCGTCTTGTTACCGAGGCCTTTTTTAATGTGACGGTCGAGGCAGTTGTAGCTGGCGTTCAATTTGCCGCCGACGAACCATTTGGCGAAAGGCAGATCCCACTCAAGGACTTTGTCCCATTTCCTGAACCAGTCGAGCTCGCCGGCCCACTTGGCCCAGAAGGCCTCGCGGTTCCTGGCCGCCTCGTGATAGATGGATTCGGATTGGATCAGGGCTTTGCGCTTGAATGCGTCACTGGGGACAAAAACGCGGTTTTCTTCCAGAAGGACGTTGACCGTTTCGCGTTTGGTCTGGTTCGCCTGCTTCGTCATGCCTGCTCCTCCTTAGATTATTCCGATAAAATTTTACCGGACGAGATCCAGTATATTCCTGAATTGGCTGTGTTCGGCCGTTTGCAAAAGCTCAAAAAGGATCATTTCCGTTGAAGTGATGACACCACCCTCCGACTGGATTCTCGATAGGCCGATCGCTTTATTTTCCGGCGTGCGGGAAGAAACGGCGTCGGATACCACTTGCACTTTATAGCTTGCGGTGAGCAATTGAGCGGCTGTCTGGTAAACGCAGACGTGACTTTCAATGCCGGCGACAATGATCTGTTTGCGGTAAAGAGCAGCCAGCGCTTTGGTAAAACGCTCTTCGCCGCAGCAACCAAAACTTGTTTTGACAATGGGCTTCTGGGTGGGCATCAATCGGCGAATGGGTTCAACGGTCACTCCGATCTTCTGCGGGACATGCTCGCTCCAAAGGATGGGGATATCCAGAACCTGCGCTGCCCGGATCAGGATCTGGGTATTCTTCAGGAGAGTATCCTTTTCGTGTATCAAAAGGGCGAGACTCTCCTGGATGTCGATGACGACTAATACGCTCTTTTCGGGTGAAAACATACGCAAATTTAGTGGTAATAGTGATAAAGTGGTACAGTGGTAAAAATTTATCACTCATACCATTTACCACTCTACCACTTATCCTATTCTTGCAAGGTTATAATCCCACATCCAATGCGCCCGCCGGCGTTGCCGACCGGCTGGCCGAAATTATCTTCCTTCTCGTGCAGGATCACGGCTTTACCGGCGATATTGTACTTGCCTTCGGTGAGGCTCAAGCCTTTTAAGAACGCGGAATAAACCCCGCCGCCATCGTCCGCGATCGTGATATTGCCCATATCGCCGGCATGAACGTTTTCCAGTCCGTCTTTGGTCAAAAGGCCGTGCTCACGGTGGCCCGGATTGAAGTGTCCGCCCGCGGCCGCTCCGGCGTCGGCACAACTTCCGTTTTCATGGACATGAAATCCGTGCGTGCCCGCCGGCACACCAGCCAAACGCGTTTCCACCTGAACGCCTCCGCCTTTTTCCGTGAACTCGACTTCCCCAAAAACCGCGGCCCCCGCATCCGTCGCCGTGAGAACGGCCGTGGCCGTCTTCTCCTGTGTCTGCGCATAAGCCAAAGATGCCATGCACCACAAACACGCCCCGAGTCCCGCGCTCCATATAAACGTTTTTTTCATCTATTTTCTCCTATTTTTTTATGAACAAATCCTATTTATCTCACGATTTATATTTTTCAGTATATACGCTTTTAATTATTTGCAAAGCGAAATTTTGCAGGAAGATCGCGAGTGGGGCGACTTTAGAGATCCGCAAGCCGCACGGGCAGCCGACGTGGTCCCCAGGTGCCCGGCTTGTCGTCAAAATGCCCGGGGCAAATGGTGCCGCAACGCGCGCACTTATTTTTATCCTTGAGATTATACGCGCCCAGTTGATACCAGTCCCGCTCGATCAAGATTTCCCCGCAATTGTGGCAATACGTGCTGGAACCTTCAGGGTCGTGGACGTTGCCGGTATACACGTAACGCAGCCCTTTGGATAAAGCGATCTTGCGGGCGCGTTTTAACGTCGCGGGCGGCGTGTCGGGTTTGTCCAACATACGAAAATCCGGATGAAACGCGGTAAAGTGCAACGGCACATCCACTCCCACTTCCTTCGCGATCCACTCGCTCATTTCATGGATCTCCTTGTCGCTGTCGTTGAGCTCGGGGATCAAGAGTGTCGTGATCTCGAACCACACGTTCGTTTCGCGCTTAAGATATACCAGCGTGTCTTTGACCGGTTGCAGGGCGCCGAGCGTAATATTCTTGTAAAATTCCTCGGTAAAACCTTTGAGATCCACGTTGGCGGCGTCCATATATTTATAAAATTCCGGGCGGGATCTGTCCGTCATATACCCGGCCGTGACAGCGACAGTCTTGATCCCCGACTCATGGCATGCCTGGGCAATGTCAATGGCGTATTCGGCGAAGATGACCGGGTCATTATAAGTGAAGGCAACACTTTTACATTTCAGCGCTTTCGCGGCGCGGGCGATCTTTTCCGGGGAGGCCTGATCGGTCAAACGGTCAAATTCGCGGGACTTGCTGATGTCCCAGTTCTGGCAGAATTTGCATCCCAAATTGCACCCGGCCGTGCCGAAAGAAAGAATGCTTGTTCCCGGATAAAAATGGTTGAGGGGTTTTTTCTCGACCGGATCGATACAGAAGCCGCTGCTGCGCCCGTAAGTGGTGAGGATCATTTGTCCGCCGACGTTCTGGCGCACAAAACAAAACCCCCGCTGGCCTTCACCTAAATGGCAGTAACGGGGGCATAGTTCACAAAGGATCCGGCCGTCGTCTAACTTTTTCCAATAGCGGCCGACGTAGGGTTCGAGGAAATGGTTGGCTTGACGCATAAAACTTCACCCGGGCCGCGCCTTCCTAAGGGCTTGGTGTGGCTGCAGCGGTTGGCGGTGGTTCTTGACGAAGCATCCTGTCCAGGATCTTGATATCCGCGGCGGCTTCCGACAGCGGTTTGGTGCGCGTGCACAACCTGGTGTAGTCCCTGCCGTCCTGCAGGTACGTAAAGACCAGATATTGTTCGTCCAGCTGGAACGGATAGCCCTGCCCCATATCGTTAGGAAACGACGTCAAAATGACCGTGACATCATCAAGCGTGCCCTTAAAAACTTTGTAGACCTTAAAAGCAACCTTCACATTGCGGGTGCGTTCGCGGACATTCATGACCTTGCCGACAAAGACGCTCGAAGAGATGGCGTAAGATTCCTCGACCGGCGGCACGGCCGCGCACTCGCTGGCCTGCGCGATCGTAGCTGCCGATACCCCGCAGATGAACATAAAAAATAGAATGGACTGTTTTAACATCCCTTCAGCGCCTCTTGGAAGATTTTCCGTATAACTGCCTGTACCGGAAGCAGTCGGTCGTATGGTCATTGACCATGCCCACCGCCTGCATGAACGCGTAAGTAATCGTCGAACCGACGAAATTGAACCCGCGCTCTTTAAGGTCTTTGCTTATTATATCGGATTTTTCGGTTTTGGCAGGAAGTTCTTTAAAATTCCGCAAACGGTTCTGAACGGGTTTACGGCCGACAAATTCCCAGATGTAACGGTCAAAACTACCAAACTCTTGCTGGATTTGCAAGAACGCGGCCGCGTTGCGGATGGCCGATGCGATCTTCAAACGGTTACGCACGATGCCATCGTCAGCAAGAAGCTCGCGAACCTTTTTCGGGCCATAGTTGACAATTCTCACCGGGTCGAAATGGTCGAACGCGCGGCGGTAATTTGCGCGTTTGCGTAGAATCGTGATCCAGCTTAACCCCGCCTGCGCGCCTTCAAGAATAAGAAATTCAAAGAGCCGGCGGTCGTCGTGCACCGGCACACCCCACTCCTGGTCGTGATAAGCAATATATAACGGATCGCTTCCCGCCCAAGCGCAGCGTATGAGTGATTCAGTTTTCATAGAATCTAGTACATCGTCGCTCGTACTTCGTACATCGAAGTACGAAGTACGAAGTACTATGTACGAAGTACGGTCAATTAATCGCGATGAACCGTATCGAGCGAAAACGCCGGCACGCACACCGCCACGTATTTGGCCCCGCCTTTAAGAGGAGAACTATACTGCACCCACTCACCTTTGGGTACGATGATCGATTGGCCCGCGATCACGTCGAATTCCTGCGCCTTGGTCTTCACCCGCAACGTTCCTTCCAGAACAAGAGTGTATTCGTCAAATTCCGGCGTTTGTCCCGGTTCCAGCCAGCCGGCAGGGCTCTCCATCCGCGCGATGCTCACCGCGGCCGTCTTCGAGTTCACGCGGCCGATATATTCTTTGATAATTTTGGGTTTGTTGCCGGCGGCTTTGATCTGCGTGGAATTTTTGATATGAATGGCGGCGGGCATGAACTAGACTTTCTCGGTAACCCGGCCAATTTTTAAGGTCGTGTGCGTGCCGTCCTGCCACGGCCAGAGCATGGCCAAGATCGTCGCGTCGTCGAAGGCCTTGCGATAAAGGGTCTGGTTCTTCATGATACTGCCGTAGATCTGGCACAGGACGAGGTCTGTCCCCGAAGGATCGACCCCCGCGGGCTTGACCGGTGGGCCTAAAACTTCTTCCAAAACCGTGCTCCACTTCTTTAGATCAGCGTTGAAGATCACCTGCTCCTGATAATCGTCGCTGACCTCACGCACTTGGTGTACGTTTAACCCGGCGATCCGTTGTGTAAATTCTTTCAAGGTCATCTCCTGATCTTTCTCCAGGTAACCCTTCGCTCCCTGCCTTACGTTCGGTCGCTCAGGGTGTTTTGACGCTATTTTTCATAACAGAGGAAATAGCGTCAAAACAAAGGAGCGGCTGCCCTTTCGAGCAGCCGCTCTCTATCAAAATAGTAAAAGTTTCCTCAAAAAGAAACCTCTCTATTTAATTGTTATGCCTTCACAACGTTGATGGCTTGATCCCCTTTGGGGCCGCTGGTCACTTCAAATTCGACCGTTTGACCCTCCTCTAAGGATTTGTAGCCACTTCCCTGAATTGCGGTGTGATGAACGAAAACATCTTTGCCGGATTCGGTGGAAATGAAACCATAACCTTTTTGGTTATTGAACCATTTTACTGTACCTCTTGCCATAATGTATAACCTCCTTTCATAAAGTATTCTTGCGTAAATAAATCCGTACCAGCTACACATTATGGTGGCGGAACGCAGCGGGCATAAAAAAAGCCGCAAGGTTGATCATCTCCAACTTTGCGGTCTTACGATTTTCCACCCGTGCATTATTTACTGCAATGTTACAATAAAAAGTATGCCTTACTTTGCTTTATTTGTCAAATATTTTTTATAAAAATACTTTCCCTCGCCCTAAAATAGGCCCTTAAAGAACTCCTGCATATCCGCCCAGGACTTTTGGTCGGCCGGCGCGTTATATCCTATCGGAAGGCCAAATTCTTTGGCATAACCGTCCGCGTCGGGATTTGTAAAACCGTGCTTCGCGTCCGGATAGACGATAAATCGATAATCCACTCCCGCCGCATCCATTTCTTTTTTGAATTCTCCGATCTGCTCGGGCGCGACAAATTCGTCCGCCGCGCCGTGGCAGACCAAAATGCGCGTCTTGCCCGGCCCCGGCCAAGCGGGATTTGCGGCGTCCAAACTCCCGTGAAAACTGGCCACCCCTTTCAAATCTACACCCATCCGCGCCATGTTCAGGACAACGCCGCCGCCGAAACAATAGCCGATGGCGGCGATCTTTTCCGGATCCACCGTTTCTTGGCCTTTTAAGAAATCCAGCGCCGCCAAAAATCGTGCCCGGGCAACCGGAATATTCTGTGAAACTTCGCCGGCGAACTTGCCCGCGTCATCCGGGTGTTTGGCCTGCTTGCCGTCGCCGTACATATCGACCGCCAGCGCCGTGTATCCCAGTTCGGCGAGCATTCTCGCGCGCTTGCGCGCGTAGTCGTTGTGCCCCCACCATTCATGGACGACCAAAACCCCGGGCCGTTTGCCTTGGAGCGCGTCATCATACGCGAGATACCCTTTAAGCGTCACGCCGTCAGCGCTATAAGTAACTTCTTTCCCCTGCACCGCGGCAAACGCTGAAGAAACACATAGCGAAATCGTCGCAATTCCCAGCAACATTACAATTTTTTTCATCCCTTTTCCTTTCTTCCACCTATAACCTATAACCCATCACCTAGTCCGGCCAAACCTGCTGCTTCTCATCGGCTGCGTGCTTTTTCAAATCTTCAAGAGTGATCACTTCCAGCGCGGATTCTTCCGTCGCGGATAAAATGACCCGCGGGGCCGCGCCCGCCTCAAGGGCCTCCTGCCAGCGCGGGGCGCACAGACACCACTGGTCGCCGGCGATCAACCCCGGAAAATCCAGGTCCTCACGAGGTGTGGTCAGATCATTGCCCGCTTCCTTGGAGAATTCCAGAAATTCCTCCGTCGCCCGGATGCACACGCTGTGGCGTCCGATATCTTCAGGGCCGGTGTGACAGTACCCATCGCGGTAAAATCCCGTCATCGGAAATTTACAGCAAGGTTGCAATTTTGTGCCTAAAACATTTTTCGCTTCCGACATTGTTCGTTCTCCATTTATTTAAGGGTGAGGTGTAATGGCGATAATCGTAATTTGTTTTTTGTCCGGGCCATAATACCAGAATACACGATAGGCGGCGGGGGTATCTTGTTCCGCATAAGATTCAAGGACATCCTCGCCATTCGGACCTTTTAGACTGGTAAATTTATGGGTCTGTAAACCCGGATGCCGGGGATTGTGCTTTAAAAATTGCAGCGCCTTCTGGACGGCTTTATGCCTTTTCAGAAGGCCTTTGTCTTTCTTTAAATGATCATACTGGTCCCGGGCTTCTTGCGTCAAACGGATCTGAAACATTTTTATTCCTTGTCAGGATCAAGATCGACCGTTTTGCCTTGCGCGGCATCTTTTAATCCCCGCTTGACACTGGCCAAAGCTTCGGGATTTTGGTAGAGCCATGCTTCATGAGCGGGAATGGTGACCTGCGGATCCAGGATAATTTGTCCGATGGCGTTACGGTAAACCTTATAGATACGGGCTTTTGTCGTATTTTTGTTTTTGCCCAGGGTGACACGGTTTTTGGAATCGACCCTTACTTCCGTCACTTCTTCAAAGTGGGAATCTCTGACAATGTTGTTTTCCAGCATAATGACCACCTCCTTTCACCTGCTACAAATATACCATAAGGTGGGAATAATTACAAGTGGGAATATTATCATATCCCACTAACTAAAAACAGCCATATCCGCCAAGATCGCTAGTGTGATTTATTTATTATTTCTTCACCTCACAAAACTTCTGCTTCTCGTCAAAAGGTTTGGTGATCGTAGGATGATCGCCACAAACCGGGCAAGCGGGGTTGCGTTGCAAAGTAACGGTGCGAAAATACATGTTCAGCGCGTTAAAGATCAAAAGGCGGTCGGTCAACAGCTGTCCTTTCCCTAATAAGGACTTGAGCGCTTCAGCCGTCTGGATGGTCCCCAGCATGCCGGCGACCGCGCCCAAGACACCGGCCTCGGCGCAGGACGGCACGCTGTTAAAAGGCGGCGGTGTCTCGAAAATGCAGCGATAACAAGCGTGGCCCGGCGCGTAGGTCATGGTCTGCCCGTCGAAATAAAGAATACCGCCATGCGAAAAAGGTTTCTTCGTCAAAACGCAGGCGTCATTGATCAAAAATTTGGTGGGGAAATTATCCGTGCCGTCGATGACAAAATCCCAGGCGCGGTCGCCAAAAATTTCAAGAACGTTGGCCGCCGCCAGCCGCTTCTGGTACGTGACGACCTCCACGTCCGGGTTCATGGCCGCGATCTTTTCCTTGGCGGAAACGACTTTGGGTTTGCCGATATCCGGGGTAGCGTGAATGACCTGACGCTGCAAGTTGCTTAATTCGACCTTGTCGGGATCGACCAGGCCGATCGTCCCGACGCCCGCGGCGGCCAGGTACAGCGCGGCCGGCGATCCCAGCCCGCCGGTGCCCACGATCAGCACTTTGCCGTCGCGAATTTTCTGCTGACCTTCCAAGCCGACATCCTTAAGTAAAATATGCCGGCTGTAGCGCTCCAATTGTTCTTCGCTAAAATCCACGCCTTAAATGATAACCCAACGCCCAAACGCGGGCAAGGAAAAAGAATCCCCAACAAAATACGATTCCCATTTCTAATTTTAAAAATATTTGACTTTCACCGTCGCTACGCTAATATGGAACTGCAATGAAGAAACCTTTCTCTCCTAATTTCAATACGCCCCAGAAAGACTTTGCAAAGGAAGAGCTCAACAAGCTCGCCTCCAACGGCATCCGCGGCAGCCTTGCCCAGGATTTCCGCAGCGACACCCCGGACTTGGCATGGGAGGCCGAAGCGCTGGCTAAATCGCACGGCATCTATCTGGAATTCAACCGCGCGGTGACCGGTGATCCCAAAGAATGGATGTACATGATCCGCATCGGCGTTCCCGGCGGCGGACCCGTCACGCGCGAGCAATGGCGCCTGGTCGACGAACTTTCCGAAAAATACACGGTCGATCCGCAAGGCAATACCTCGATCCGTTTGACTAACCGGCAAAATATCCAGTTCCACTGGGTCAAAAAATCCGGTGTCATTCCTATTATCAAGGGCCTCGCCGAAAAAGGATTGTATTCGCTTAACGGCTGCGGGGACAACACGCGTAACGTGATGGGCTGCCCCCTTTCGCACTATTCCGATGTCTTTAACGCCCGCGCCTGGGCCCACAAAGCGGCGGAATATTTCCGTTTGCCGGTCGAACCTTTTATCGAAATATTCGCGATCGACCCGAAATATTTACGTAAACCGGGTGAATCTTTCGCCTACGGCCCAAATTTATTGAACCGTAAATTCAAGATCGCGTTCTCCACCGTGCACCGCGATGCCAAAACCGGCAAACTCGTTCCCGACAATTGCGTGGAACTTCTTACGCACGATCTGTCGGTCGCTCCGGTTGTTACTAACGGCAAGGTCAGCGCGTTCCAGGTTTACGTCGGCGGCGGTCAGGGCGAACGCAACGGCAAGCCCGCAACCGCGACACTCGGCAAACCTTTGACCATTGTCCCCGAGAATCAATTGATGAAGGTCTTAGACGGTGTTGTCGCCGTCCACCAGAAATACGGCGACCGGCAAAACCGTTTCTGGGCGCGCTTAAAATATGTCATCCTCAAAGAAGGTGTTGACGCCTTTCGGGATAAAGTCAGCGCGCAGGTCGGATTCAAGCTTCCTTCGCCGGACCCCACGCTCGATTACGGCGCGCGTCATCTGCATTTCGGTTGGCAGGAACAGCCATCGAACGGTCTTTTGGCCTACGGTATTTTTATCGAGAACGGACGCCTCGCGGATAACAGCCCCAACGGCCGGTTAAAATCCATGGTGCGCGATATCATGAACAAATATCCGGTCGAATTTATGATCACGCCCAACCAGGACGTGTTGTTCACCAACATTCCCAAGACCTCGATGAAAGAATTTGAAGCGGAACTTAAAAAATACGGCCACGGCACGCGTAATGGCAAGGCTTATTCGAATTTGCGTTTGCATTCCGGCGCGTGCGTGGGCCGCGACACCTGCCGCCTGACCTACACCGACTCGGAAAAATTTGAACCCTTCTTGATCGACGATCTGGAAAAGCTCGGCTGGGGTGATATGAAGGAATCGATCGGGATAACGGGGTGCGAACGCCAGTGCTTTCGTCCGGCGACAAAGACGATCGGCCTCGTCGGCTCCGGCATGGACCGCTACCAGTTTAAATTATTCGGCGATGAGACCGGCCGCTTCCAGGGGAAACCCCTTATCTCTTCCGACGGCGAGAAGATGTATCTGCGTTCCGTGCCGCGTGAACAAGTGCCTGTGGTCATCGACACGTTATTTAAGTTCTACAAACAAAACCACCAAGCCAACGAAGGCCTTGGCGCGTTTCACCGACGCGTCGGCGCCGACGCGCTCATCCGCCACCTGCAGGAAAACAACGCCACCAAGGCGCTCATGGAAAAACCCGCCCCAACCGATTGCGTATTGGAATAATCAAATACGATCTAGGTAGTCTGCAGAATTGTTTTGGGATCAAGAATAAGCGCGACGCGTCCGTCGCCTAAGATGGTCACGCCGGAGATCCCGCTGACCCGGGAGAACTGATGCGGCAACGCCTTGATGACGATCTCCGTTTCCTTGACGAATTTGTCGACAAAAACCCCCGCCTGGCGCTCGCCATCGCTGATGACCGCGACCCGCCGCGTGCCGTTACCGGGATCGCCCCGCGAACGGATATGAAGGACATCCTGCAGATTCATCAAACGAATGGAATGTTCCCGCAATAAAACGGTGGCGTGGCCGCCGCGCGCGTCGATCATCTCCGGGATCACGCTCATGATCTCCATGACCGACTCCAAAGGCAGCGCGTAAATCTGATCGGCGATGCCGACCAGCAAGGCCTGGATGATAGCCAGCGTCAGGGGGATATTAAAGATGAATGTGGTCCCGCGGCCCACTTCGGACTGGATGTCAATGGTCCCGTTCATGGCGGTGATCAGACTGCGCACCGCGTCCATTCCCACCCCGCGGCCCGAGAGACTGGTCACACGGGCGGCGGTGCTGGACCCCGGCAAAAAGATCAGATCCCATTTTTCCCTTTCCGTCAGGCGCTGCACCTGGTCTTCGGTCACCAGTTTCTTCTTGAGCGCATTCTCTGCCAGAAGCTGCCCGTTAAGGCCCTTGCCGTCATCTTTGACCTCAATACACATATTATTGCCCTGATGGAAAGCGCGCAGCGTGATCGTCCCGCGCTCGGGTTTGCCGGCGTTGCGGCGCGTGTGCGTGTCTTCGATCCCGTGGTCAATGGCGTTACGGACCATATGAATGAGCGGTTCCGCGATACCGTCGATCAGGTTCCGGTCGAGCTCGGTCTCTTCGCCTTCCAAGACCAGCGTCACGTCCTTGCCAAGCTCCTTGGCCAGGTCGCGCACAATCCTGGTAAAACGGCTGAACACCCCGCGGATAGGGACCATCCGTGCCTGCATGACCGCGGCCTGGATGTGCGAGACAACTTTCCCGAAGGCCCCGGTTGTTTCATCGATGTGCCGGACCCCGGTCGCCAAACGGCTCTGCCCGGCGGCACGCTCCAGATGTTCCAGGTGTTCCTGCACAACCTCAAATTCTTTCAAAATGTATTTTGCCGGCGCGTTCTCCGGCGGCACGCTCCAGCGGTTGAATTCGCGCAGGAGCGTCAAAAAATCCGATTTCAATCTCACCAGGATGCGCGCGAATTCCTTTGCGTTGGAGACTTCCCCGCGCATCTGATTGACCAATCCTTCATATTGGGCGCGCAGCGTGACCAGTTCACCGGAAAGGTTCATCAATGTGTCCAGTTTCTGGGCGTCAATACGGATAAACGGCGTCAGCGCGGATGAACCCAGCGACGGAGCGAGAGCAGAAATCTTCTTTGCCGGAAGACCCGTTTTCTTGTCTTCAACCGCGCGCTGCTCGGCTTCCGACGGCACCAAGATCGCCTTTTTCTCAAGTAGTTCCGCCAGGTCTTTTGACGGGACGGGTTCGAGGGAAATGACCCGAACCCCCGCGATCCCCAGGACGCCCTGGATCTCCGGCGCGCCGGCGGCCGTCCCAAAAAGAACACCGATCGTGACCGCCCCCTGGCGCAGGTCATGGATATCTTCGGCCTTAGGATGCATCACGATCACTACACCCTTGGTGTTCAAATGTTCTTCAATGAGCGAGGCCTTCATGCCCTTTAACGGCGTGTTCTCTTCCAGGGCGACCATGATGCGGTAAACCCTCTCCTGCCGGGCGAGGACCTGGGTGAGCGTTTCCCGCGCGGCTCTTGAAACAGCGGCCATCTCCGGCAGGTCCTCCTTGCGCCGCATCTCCGGAGGAAAACTTTGCGCATAACCCTTGAGCTTCTCGATCAACGAAGCGGTGTCCGCCGAAACCTCTTTTTTCTGCCTTAAGGAAGAAATGACGTTGCTGATCGTATCGATCCCGCTGAACAAAAAAGGGAACATCTCCGCCGACGCCTGGCGATTGTCACGGGCGATGACCAGGATGTTCTCCATCGCGTGCGCGATTCTCTGCACGTCGGCGATATTCATCATCGCGGAAGAACCCTTGATCGTGTGAATGACCCGAAAGAGATTATTGATCAAAGCCGGGTCGTCCGGATTTTTCTCAAGGATCACCAGATCATCGTTAAAGTGCGCGACATTCTGCTCCGTCTCGTCAAGATACACGCCGAGGTATGCCTCATCGGCTTCCGCGGCGCCCTCGGTGGCGACTTTTTTCTTTTTCCCGGCGTCTTTCTCGGTGATCTTTTTGATGTCCGCGATGGCTCGGCTGACATCGGTCAATTCTTCCCCGCGCTGCGTAAGGTCTTTGGTCAGGCTCTCCAGCGCCTCCAGCGCAGCGCCCAGAAGGTCCGCCAGCTTCCGGTCGAGGGGGATCGAACGCTCGCGCGTATATTCCAGCAGCGCCTCCCAATGACGCGTGAGATCGGCGGTCTTTTTTAATCCCGCCGCGCGGGCGGCGGCGTTCAGCGTACGCACAACACCGGCCATTGCCTTAAGGTCAGCGGCGCGAACATCCCTTTTATCGCGCAGACATCGCGCGACCTGGAGGAATTTTTCTTCCAATTCCTTCAAGGCGATATCCGCCGCCTCCTTGAGAAATTTCCTGACCGCGTCCTGTTGTTTACCCTTAGCCGTCATCCGTTTTTATCCAACTTTCCCCGGGCATCCGGGTCCCGCATGTCCTCTAAAAGCAACTCATAGATCTTATTAAGATCAAGAAGGATGATCGTCCGTTCCTCCACGCGGCTGATACCCACGACGCATTCTTCGGGGATCTTGAGCTTGCCAAGCGGGACCGGAGCGAGCGAAGAACGTTCGATCTTGACGTTATCCAGAACCTCATCGGCCACAAAACAAACCGTTGTCCCGTGGACTTCAACGACGACAATTTTTCCCTTTTCGTCGGACATTTTTCCGGTCAGGCCGAATTTGCGGCGGAGATCAAAGACCGGGATGATGTTCCCCCGGACATTGACGATCCCTAAAACGAAATCGGGCATTTGCGGGACATGCGTGATGGGCGAAACGCGCAAGACCTCGCGCACGCACGCGATGTCCAGCGCGTATTGTTCACTCCCTAACCGGAAACAAACCAGCGGGAGCAATTCTTCGGTACCCTCAATGCCGAAGGTGTCCGATCTCTCCGGGAGATAATATTCGTCCATAAAACCTTTTGCTAAGACTTGTCTTTTTTCTCCAACTGCGCCTTGATATGTTTCATCAAGCTCCAGCGGTCTCCTTCATCGATCCCGATAAATTCGACGGCAGTGTCATAAACCTGATCGGCGATGACCGTCTGGGTGCGCACGACCTTGGCGAGGACGATAACGGGTTCCGTGCGGGAGGCTTTGTCATCTTTATAAAATTCGTTCTTGTATCGCTCCCATCCTTTAATAGAAATAGCCAGCCGCAATACCTCACCGGTATTGTATTTGACCTTGGATTCAAACAGCGCGCCGCCGAGGCTGTAATTCTTGATCATTCCCTCATTCAGTATTTGATGCTCGCCGACTAAATCTAAAACATATTTTTCATGGCGCAGCATGTGGCTTTGTTCGAGGCGCACGTAACGTCTTCGATCTTGAGGAGATGGCTGGGTCATTTTAAGGGAGCACCTTGCTGTCCAGCAAACGGATCAGCTGTTCGATGTCATCTTTGGATATCTGCGTGTCCACGCCGGCCTCCCGGCATTTTGCGGGAAGGTCCTCGATCAGGCTGCCGGAGAAAACGATGCACGGCAGTTTCTTGAGCGCGGGGTGCGCCTTGACCCGGCGGACCAATTCCAGGCCGTCCATCCGGGGCATTTCGATGTCCGTCAGGATCAAATGAAAGTGCTGCGTGATATCCTTAAAATCCGCGCCCCGGACGATATCTTCAAGGACTTCCCAGGCCTCATGGCCGTTGCTGACGGTGAGGATATTGTATCCGGCTTGCTTGAGATAACGGGCGAGCAGCTGGCGCATAAAAGCTGAATCTTCCACGACCAGGATCTTTTTGGTCGAACGGTCAAAGCTCACCGGAGGGATAGGAAATGACGAGCGCCGCTGGGGTTCCGTGCGCTCCACGGGATGGATATCCAGGGCGATTCTTTCAAAATCCAGCAAAAAAACCGACCGGTCTTCGATGTGGATGATCCCCTTAAGATAATTTCCCCAGGGGAAAACGGGCTGCGCGGGAGCTTCAACGATCAGCCGTGAAATGCGCAGGATCCGCACGACGTGATGCGCCAGGAACCCCACGCGGAAACGGTAAAATTCCGAAACGATAATGCGGCTTTTCTTCAGATCGTCTTTAATGGGGACATGAAAATGCGTGGACAGATTGATGACGGGAATGATCTTGCCGCGCAGGTTCACCACACCGCATATCGAAGGATGCGGCCCGGGGACGGAAACGATGCCGCCGGAGGTCCGGATGATCTCGCGTACCTGCGTGACCTCGACACCGCAAAGCTGGTCCCCGAGACCGAACTCGACGATCTCCGTTTCATTGAGTTTCTTCGCTGGAAAGGCATCGTTGTGCCATTGTCCGGGGATGGTCATTGCGGTAAACTGCTTTTCTATGTCCCTTTTTCGCTTCTTTGCTCGCTGATCTTGAATTGATTGACAAGCGACTCCAAATTTCTGACTTCCCGGTTCATCCCTCCCGCCGCGGCGGATAACTCCTCGGAGGAAGCGGTGTTGGACTCGACGATAGAAGCACTTTCTTCCATCGCGGTCGCCTGTTTCTGTGTTGCGCTCGATATGGATTCCAGCTGCTCGGCGATCTTCATGATCCGGTCGACGATGACCTTCAGGTTCCGTCCGGCCTCCAGCGAAAGATGCGCGCCGTCTTTGACCTGCTTGGCGCTCTCCTCGATCAATTTGGAAATCTCGCTGGCGGAACCGGCGCTGCGCTCGGCAAGCTTGCGGACCTCATCGGCCACGACGGCAAAACCCTTGCCGTGTTCTCCGGCGCGCGCGGCCTCGATGGCGGCGTTAAGCGCGAGCAAGTTGGTCTGGTCGGCGATATCGGTGATCAGATTGACGGCTTCCGTGATCTGCTTGGAACCGCGTTCGATGGCCGTCATGGCCTCGATGGTATTTTGCATCCCCTCATTGACCTTCTCGATGCCGCGGGCCGCCTGCTGGGCCGATTCATTCGCCGAGCCGGCATTAAGCGCATTGGACTGCACCGAGCTGGCAAGCTCCTCGAAGGTGGCCGTCTGCTGTTTGGCGCCGTTGGAAATATTGGCGGAGACCGAATTGATCTCCTGCGAAGACCCCGTTAAGTGCATGGCCGCCTGGCGGATGTTACGCACGATATTTTCAAAACGGTAGATCAGTTCATTGAAACTTTTCGCCAGCTCCATGAGATCATCGTCGCCGGTGACCTTCACGCGTTTGCGCAGGTCGCCCTCGTCGGCGATCTCCCTGACCCTTTCGATGAGCTCCTGGACCGGAACAACGACGATCCGCAGCAAGACCATCGCGACCGCCCCGCCCAGAAAGATCGCCAGCATGATGCTGACGATCGCCATGTTGGAGTTCTTCTGGCTCAAGGCGGACATCCGCCGCAAAGATTCCTGGAATTCAACGGCCTTCGCGTCGCGAAAACCGGTGATCTCTGTTTGCATGGCCTTGGTCATGTCGCTGGCGAGCTTGAGGTCGTCGCCGATCGCCGAGATGTCCTGGTTCTTGAGATAAAGCTGGCAGATGTTACGGCTGCGCTCGACATACTCGTTAAAGGTGTCTTGCAGTTCCCGCAACGTGGCATCATCTTTCATCTGCCGCAGGCCGGTGACCGTATTGTTGAAAAAAAGGGCTTCTTTGTTCAATTCGGCCAGATATTCTTCGTCGTTATAACGGATGGTCTGAATGAGGATCTCCTCGATATTTTCCACGGCTTTTTGCAGACGCTCGGTCGACTCAAGGGCGGGGTAGGTCATCGTGGAAATGGCTGTTGAGGCGCCGACGACCTCCTCGGCGTTGTGGCTGGAAAAATAGGCGATCACGCCCATCGAGCACACCAGCAACCCCAGGCACAAGAGGACTTTGGACAGAAGTGAATTTTTACGGAACATCGCTTGTTTCCTTTACGGACGTTAAACACACGCCTCGTCTTGAAATTAACATACCCCTCCGGCGTTGTCTACGATTTTCCCAAGAATTCAGCGCAGAACAGCCAGCATCTCGGCCGCGGAGGTAAATTTTTCGCGCGGTTTGTCCACGGCCTTGCCGCGGGTGATCTCCGCGGCGTCGATCCTTTTCCAGTCCGGAAAACTCACCGCCCGAACGCCTTTTTTCTTCAAGGATTCCAGCAAGGAATTCGTGTCCCGCCGCGCGCAGGGTTTCAGCTGCGCGATATCTTCAAAAATATGCCGGACGGTCTCGTCGCTGTCCGCCTTGTTGGTCCCGATGACACCCGTGGGGCCGCGTTTGATCCAGCCGGAGACATAAAGGCCGGGGACGACCTTCCCGGATTCCGTGACCCGCCCCTGCTGATTGGGAATGACACCGGAACGCTCATCAAAGGGCACGCCGGGGGTTGGCACGCCGTGGTAACCGACGCTACGAAAGAGCAATCCGCACGCCATTTCTTCTTTTTCACCCGTGCCCCTGGCCTTCTGTCGGCCGGGCTCGCCCTCGAGCCGATTCTTTTCAAAGACAATTCTTTCCACGCGACCGTTCCCCTTGATCTCGACCGGACTGCGCAAAAAACGGACAAAAAATTTCCTTTTCTTCGCGGATGCGCCCAGCGCGGCGAACTTTTGCAGGATCTCGATATTCTTTTTGTGCGTTAATTCCTTCGCGGTTTCCAGTTCGGTGCGGCTCGCGGGATTCAGTTCCAGATCCGCGGGGTCCACCACAGGATGACAATCGGCCAATTCCCCGAATTCCCGGATCTCAATAGGCGTGAAGGCGGCCTGCGCGGGTCCGCGGCGCCCGACCATATAAACTTCCTGGATCTTGCTCTGCGCCAGGGCCTCCAGCGCGTAGCTGGTGATGTCGCTATTTTTCAACTCATCGACCGTCTTGCACAATATCCGGCAGACGTCCGCGGCGACGTTCCCCTGCCCGACGACGATCGCCACTTTTCCGGAGAGGTCGAATTTCCGGTCGCGGTAATCCGGGTGGCCGTTGTACCACGCCACGAATTCGGTGGCCGTGTAACTCCCGGGCAGATCCTCCCCGGGAATGCCAAGCTTTCGGTCGCTGGCGGCGCCGTAGGTGAGCAAAACGACGTCGTAAAAACCTTTTAGTTCCCCAATAGTAACGTCCTTGCCGACGCTCACGTTACCTAAAAAAGAAAACCCGGGCTTCTCCGCGATCTTTTCATAGATCTTGATGACGTTTTTGATCTTGGGATGGTCCGGTGCGACCCCGTAGCGCACCAGTCCGTAAGGTGCCGGGAGACGCTCAAACATATCGACAATTATTTTTTTATCTGATTGCAGCAGCGTCTCCACGGCATAAAAACCGCTCGGCCCGGAACCGACAACCGCCACGCGCAGAGGATTTTCGGGGGAACCTAAAATACCACTCATAATGCACTCCTGCTCCGGATACCCGGGTATCCGGAGATCCGGATATCCGGTTCGTTTATAATTAAGACATTTATCCTTACACCACTTCGAATCCTTGTCAAGGTCGCAAACATGTTATTTCTTCCTTGACTTTGATTTACGGTTTGCTAATCTAAAAACCATGATGATCGGCGTTCCAAAAGAATCGCACCCGGGGGAAAAACGCGTTCCCCTCATTCCTGCTTCCGTCGACCGTTTGGTCAAAAAAGGGGCCGCGGTAAGCGTTGAATCTGGCCTCGGCACCTCCCTTCACATCAGTGATGAAGATTATAAAAAAGCCGGTGCAGAGATCACGGACCGGCGTTCGATCCTCTCCAGCGCCGACATCGTCCTGCGTTTGCGTAAACCCCCGCAGGAAGAGATCGCTCAACTTAAAAAAGGCGCCATTCACATCAGTTTTCTTGATCCGTTCAACGAACGTTCCCTTATTCAGTCCTTTGTCAGCGCGGGGGTCAGCGCGATCAGCATGGAAATGATCCCGCGCACCACGATCGCCCAAAAAATGGACGCGCTAAGCTCGCAAGCGAACCTGGCCGGCTACGTTTCCGTTGTCCTGGCTGCCGAACGGCTGACCAAGATCCTTCCGATGATGACCACCCCTGCCGGGACAATTACTCCCGCGCGCGTTTTTATTATCGGCGCCGGTGTTGCCGGTTTGCAGGCGATCGCGACGGCGCGACGTTTAGGAGCCCGTGTGGAGGCCTTTGACACGCGGCCCGTTGTTAAAGAACAGGTGCAATCCCTGGGCGCAAAATTTGTAGAAATTGATTTAGGCGAAACCGGCCAGACCAAAGACGGTTACGCCAAAGCTTTAACGCCGGAGCAAGCAGAAAAACAGCGTCAAGGAATGGCGAAGGTGTGTGCGCAGACCGATATTGTCGTCACCACCGCCCAGCTTTTTGGCCGCAAGGCCCCCACCGTTCTGACCAAAGACATGGTCGCGCAGATGAAAGCGGACAGCATTATCGTAGACATGGCCGTTGAATCCGGCGGGAACGTCGAGGGCTCGAAGCTTAATGAAGAAGTGATCACACCCAACGGTGTGCGTATTATCGGCCTGGGAAATTTGCCCGGGCGTGTGGCCGTGCACGCGAGCCAGATGTATTCGAGCAATCTTACGAACTTTATCGAACATTTCTGGGACAACGAAAAAAAGACATTTCCCTTGAAGCTCGATGATGACATCATCAAAGGCTGCCTGGTGACACACCAGGGCCAGATCGTCAACGAAACGATCAAGAACTTAAAATAGGGGGACACAATGGACCCGCTGATCTATTTACTTTTTATCCTGGCACTTTCGATCTTTTTGGGATTCGCGCTCATCACCAAAGTTCCGCCCCTATTACACACACCGCTCATGTCGGAGGCCAACGCCATTTCGGGGATCACCTTGATCGGCGCGGTGGTGGCCGCCGGCGCGCATCTGCAAAGCGGTGTCACCATCTTTTTGGGGACGGCGGCCGTGGCGCTGGCCACCTTTAACGTGGTCGGCGGGTATCTGGTGACCGAACGTATGCTCAAAATGTTCAAGAAAAAGATCACAAAATGAACGTAGATTTTATCATCAATTTTACCTATATCATCAGCGCGATCCTCTTCGCGTTTGGCCTGAAGTTCCTGGGCTCGCCGGTTTCCGCCCGCAAAGGGAATATCCTCTCCGCAACAGGGATGCTGGTGGCGGTTCTGGCCACCCTCTTGAGCCAGGAAATTATTTCATTCCAATGGATCGTTCTGGGATTTGCCGTCGGTGCCGGGGCCGGCGCGTTTGTCGCGTTTCGCGCGGCCATGACGCAGATGCCGGAGATGGTCGCCCTTCTGCACGGGTGCGGCGGCTTGGCGAGTGTTTTTGTCGACTGGGCCGAATATCACGTGAACCCTCCTATCGGGGATTTCGTTACCACCTTGGCGCTTTATCTTTCCATCGTCATCGGCGGGGTGACTTTTACCGGAAGCCTGGTCGCCTGGGGGAAATTAAGCGAAAAGCTCCCCGGCAAACCGATCCTTTTTACCGCCCAGCGCTGGATCAACATGTTGATCGTTCTGGGGATCATCGTCGGCGGCATCCTCTTTTTCCCTGACCCCACCAATTATCCGGCCTTTCTGGCGATCTTCGGCCTGTCGCTGATCCTAGGTATCCTTTTGGTGATCCCCATCGGCGGGGCGGACATGCCGGTCGTCATTTCGGTTTTAAACAGCTATTCGGGCCTGGTCGCGTGCACGACCGGATTTGTCATCCACAATACGCTTTTGATCGTCGTGGGCTCGCTGGTGGGCGCCAACGGGATCATCTTGAGCATCATCATGTGCAAGGCGATGAACCGTTCGCTAACGAACGTTCTTTTCGGCGGGTTCGGGGCGGTGGTGAAAAGATCGGCGGACACAACGAAGAAAGAAGCCAAACCCATTTCGGTCGCCGACGCGCACTTGATCCTCGAATCGGCGAAATCGGTGGTGATCGTTCCCGGCTACGGCTTGGCGGTCGCGCAGGCGCAGCACGCGGTCAATGAATTGAGCAAGGTGCTGGAAGATAACGGCTGCGACGTCAAATTCGCCATTCATCCCGTGGCCGGACGCATGCCCGGGCACATGAACGTGCTTTTGGCGGAGGCGAGCATTCCTTACGATCAATTGATGGAAATGGACGCGATCAATCCTTTGATGGAAAATGTGGATGTGGCGATCGTCATCGGCGCCAATGACGTTGTGAACCCCGCCGCGCGCCACGACAAATCCAGTCCCATTTATGGCATGCCCATCATCAACGTCGACAAAGCCAAAACGGTCTTTGTCATCAAGCGCTCGATGCGCTCGGGTTTCGCCGGCATCGAAAATGACCTCTTCTATTACGACAACACCCGCATGCTTTTTGGCGACGCCAAAGAGATCGTCCAGTCCCTGGCCGCCGAGTTTAAATCCGCGTAGATAAACCCCTTATTTCCCTAAAAAGAGGTGTCCCTGTGTGTCCATGTTTGTCATATTGACAAATATCAAACCATCGTCTATATTTGCCCTACCATTAAGAATAACCACTAATTTTAGGAGAAAATAATTCTATGAAAACGATAAAAATACTGATGAGTTTGGGATTCGCGCTGGGCGTGGTCGCGCTCATGCCGGTAAATTCTCATGCCGTGCCGGTCACGCTGGACCTGTCCCTGGTGACGTCCTCAGGCACGATCAATAATGCGATCTTCAGCCGTACCTTCCTGCACGGCCAGGGAAGCGGCGTTTTAGACCCGTTTGTCCGTATCCAGGAAAAAGATTCTGAAAAAGGCTACAATACCGACGGCACGCTCGAATTCGATACAAAGGGCGGGTCGCATACCCATTCCATCAAGATCGGCGATATTCCCCTGGTCAATATTGACGGGACCGATTACCGCGAATTTCTTCTCGATGCCGGTGAGGATAGTAAGGAAGGCGAAACGACCCTTAACCTCGATGTTCTCAAACTGTTTCTATTATCCGGACCGAGCATCAGCGGCTACCCGGCCAATTTCCCCAATGTAGATCTAAAGTACGAGATGGTCGATGCCGATTTTGACTCGATCCTCCTAGATAACATCACCGGAAACGGCACTGCGGATATGTATGCCTATATTCCTGCCGATAATTTTACCGGAAGCAACCAATATCTCTACCTTTATTCGGAATTCAACAACAGTTCCGGTACCTTTGAGGAATGGGGCCCCGGAGACAGCACCGATGGCGGACATAACGAACCGACAGTCCCGGAACCAGCGACATTGGCCCTGTTCGCATCGGGTCTATCCGCGCTGGCGCTTAGAAGGAAGCAGAAGTAACGCGCCAGGATCCAAAAAATTTATTAAAAAAGGCAACTCATATCTATGAGTTGCCTTTTTTATTGCCCTGACAGATTTTATTCATTCAAATCGGTCTAAAATCCTCCCAGGCCTTTCATCATATCACCCAGACCCGGCATCGCGAATTTTTGATAATCGGCCGGCGGCTCGAAAAGATCCGCGGGCTGCGATCCGGTCGTAAGATTCTTGAATTCCGTGCTCCAGGAGCCGTCCAAGGCCTCGACCTTGACCGGGATTTGCCCGCCGCGCAGCCACTGGTAAACGGAAACGTTCTTGCCTTTTTCCGTGTAGGTCACCTTAAACTTCTGTGCCGGCTGGCCGTCCACGTCCTCGGTGCCCAGCGCCTCGCGCGAGACCTCGTTGTCAAAATCCTTAGAGGCGTTCGACGACGCGGACATCTTGACGGGCTGTTCCATATACATCTTGTCGGCTGGCATCAGCATCCAGGTAACGTTCTTGTCCCGGCGGATGATCATGATGCTCTCCGGCGTTTCCATGCGGAATTTCTGCGCCGCGGCATAAATTTTGGCGCTGACGGTCTTTCTTCCTTCGCGGCTGACCATGTCCGCCGAGAATTCCTGCGCCCGGGCCACACCCGCCGCCCCAAACATAACAACACCCAACACCAGCACCATCCTGATACTTTGCTTGATCATGACACTCTCCTTTTCGTTAAACTCACATTTTCCTCAATAACATGCACGTCCCGGCGCGGGAACGGGATCTCGATGCCTTCACGCTTGAACGCGTCAAAGATGTTCTTGTTGACGCTAAAAAGCGTTTCCCAGTAATCGTCCTGCTTGCACCAGAGCCGCGCGTAGATATTCACGCTCGAATCGGCAAATTGCGAGATCCCGACATTGGGCTCCTTGGCCACGCGCGCGTCCTTTTTGATGACCTCGCGCACGAGGGCGATGGCTTTATCAATGTCAGATCCGTAACTGACCCCCACGTTGATCTCCAAAAGTTTGACATCGGAATAATTGTGGATAATATCACCGATGATATGCTTGTTGGGAACAACAATGGTGTGGCCGTCGACCGTCTTGATCTCGGTGTACGAAAGCTTCATGTCCACCACTTCGCCCATCACCCCGGCGACCTCAATGATGTCCTTGACCTTAAAAGGTTTGGTGAAGATCAAAGTCGCGCCCGAGGCGTAGTTCGACAAAGGCCCCTGCAGGGCGAAACTCAAACCGAAACCGGCGACACTGATGCCGGCGATCAAGGGGGCGATCTCGATGCCGAACTTGCCCAGCGCGACAATGAGGGCAAAGGCCATGATGAGCAGTTTCACGGTGCTGACAATAAATTTGCTCACCGTCACGTCAATTTTCTTTTCCGAGAGAAGCCGGTGGACGACCTTGCCCACGTATCCGGAGATGACCCAGCCCAAAATAAGGACAATGACGCCGCCCAGGGCCTGCATGCTGTATTTAACGGCATATTCCATGACGATGTCGACCAAATTCCGCGCGGTCGCGACCTTGGCCGCGGCGACGGATCGCACCGTTTCCCCCGCCCCGCTTCCCTCGGCCTGCGCCCAGGCGCGCGCGGCAAAAAATCCTGCCCACAAGCCACTCAAAAGCCGCAAATAAATTTTACGCATCGTTTTTTCCTTTCAAAAATACCGCCACGAACAAACCTTCGGCGATGAGCGAGGCCACGCCCAGCGGCTCCAGCCAGGCGTCGGGTTCCGCGGGGATCAAAGGCAATCCCACCGTGCGGCTGGCGACATAACTAAGGAAAGAACCCGCGGCGATGAACAAACCTAAGTTCCACCCAAAGCGCTGCCCGCGCAAAATACCGAACGCCGCAACCAGCGAGCCGAGGCCGTTGGCGTAAAAGAGCCACCCCTTGTAGGCCGCCTCTTCAAAGCCCTCCGGCGCGTCGATGGTGTGAATAAGCCCGACAACGACGATCAGCCCGACCCCCAGCCACTGAAAAATTTTTGATGCATTAGACATAATATTATCCTGTTCCTTTCTGGTCGCCACAAGTAACGTCGCCTACCAACTACCAACTAAAACCTATCACCTTTTAATTCGGGTTACGTCGTGCGTCAAAACACCAACCTGTCCGAATCATCCTTGAGTTTCTGGGTGGCGTCCATTTGCTTTTTCTGCAACGCCGCCAGTTCCTGGCGCAGCTGCATCCTTTTCTGGTAATCTTTCTCGCACACGGCGTTGACCTCCACGATCTCGATCTTGAGGGCATCCAGGACCTTCTGCAGGTCATCGGCGCCGAAGATCTCCACCATCATAGCGTCCCCGGTAACCTGCAATTTCCTTTTCATGATATTGATGCTTTTCTTCTGGACTTCATAAAAATTCCTCTGCCAAGTCTCATCCGGAGCCAGCGAAAGCTTGAAGGGGATGACCCAGTTCTCAACCTTGCCCGAGCCCGTTTTGATCGCTCCCTTATCTACGCCGATGATCCTGATGTCGCGCGTCTCCTCACCCATCACCAACCTCGCTTTCTTAAATTTCGCCCTCTACCTTATTTTTGTTTAGAAGGGGGGCAAAATTTATCCCGAAGTGTGCGTAGAAAATTTCTGAACGCAGTTGGTGAAGAAATTTTCAAGCGCTCACACGAGGGATTACCACTTAACCCGCAACTCGTTTATTACTTATCTGTTCTTGGTACCCGGTTCTACGTTTGCTTGGTACCCGGTTCTGCGTCCCGCGATTTCAGCTGCTTCTTATAGGATTGGGGGAGCTACCTCCTTCGGAATCCGTCTTTTGCCCATTTCCAAAACGTTTGGCACCTTTACCTCGCCTTTCTCCTCAGTTTCTTCAATCATTCTCCGAACTAACTTTGCAAGCTCACATAAACGTGGATGCTCTTCAATATCGATTCCATTAATCATCAATTCCACGGGATTTTCACCGTTTTGAAGCTTCTCATAATAAACCTGAGCAACGCAATCCTTGGTTTGCCCAAACTTTTCGTCATCATCGTAGAGCTTTAAAAATTTCGCTCGCTCCTTACCAACCATTATTTCAAATATGCTACTAGGCCTATATTTGACCAACTTTAACCTATCTTGGTTGGTTTTTGGAGATTTTTTATACACTTCTTTTGCTTCATCATATTTCTTCTTGTAAATATCGAGCATGTACTCAACTTCCTTTCGCTTCAGCTGAGGGCAGATTGCGCTAAGCAACTCCACATCCATAAAATAGGATTCTATTTCATGTTCAGAAAGCACCTTAATCCGACTCAATAATTCTAAACCATCTCTATCAGCTTCCGGGACCTTCCCCCTTATTTGTTTTACGAGATTATCTGCCCTTTCTTTATAGTCACACCCATCACTATCCGCTATGACAAAAAAGTCTGACCGCACCCTATCACTATACATAATTTTCATCAAAGCAAATGCATGAATGGTTCGATATCCATCGGAAGGAATAAATTTGATACGACGATCCATACTGTTAGCATATTGAGGATAAAGTCGTTTTACGAGCGTCGAAAATACTCTGACATCGCTATCCCCTTCGGTAAATACAACGGCGCGAGGATTAAGGACATCGTCATATCGAATACCAAGCTCGCTGATAACCCCTTGAAGGTCAAGGGCGATAAATTTACTCTCACCTGCCTCGCGTTTTACCAATCGGACACTCTCATCGGCCCACAGTTCACTTATCATTATTGGTGAGTGCGTAGTATATATTACTTGTGTATCTTTTGCGATTTTTCTCAACGTCGCAAACATTTTATGCTGAAGATCAGGGTGAAGATAGACTTCGGGCTCCTCTATTAACATAATTGATTCAACATGCTTCTCCATCTCCGCATACGCCTGCAGCAATGCGAGAATAACCACGCTTTGAAGGCCAGTGCCACAAGTCAGCACATCCACACTGCGCAGGTCAGTGCCAACAGATGGATCAATCAAATTAGCAAATCTTGCAGACGCTTTAGCTAACCTCTTGGTGTCGCGACAATTATAAGCCAAATCCTTCCCTTATTGAAATGAAATGATTTAACGCGCCGTCACTCCGCCATCCGCACCGCGTGGCCGGTTTCGAGCAGTAAATTATTTAAATAAATACCGTCGCTAGTCCCTAGGGACTGGTCACTAGCGGCTGGAATGAATACGTCTGCCAAATACCGATCATACTTATCCGACCTGCTGCTGCGCACGATAATGACTTGCGCTTCCTTAATATAGGATTGCACAAAGGCCTTTGCTGCTTGCCCCTCTTTCGTGTCCATTTCCGGGCAGTCGAGGCCGCGCAAGCGAAGCGTCTCGCGGATCTCGATATTGAATCCCAGGTCAAAGCGCACTTTCAAGGTATCGCCGTCAATGACCTTTTCAATGAAAGCGGCGTAGGTGTAGAGGTCTTTGGCGCTGCGGCTGCCTTTGTAAAATTTGTAAGCATCTTCCTTCGGCCGCGACTCGACAATATCTCCCTCACTAAAGGCGGACAATAACCTGGCGTCCACTTTGTGAAAAACGCCGAAACCCAGATCGACGCGCAATTCGGGAGTCTGGTCGGCATTTAAGGACGGGCGCTTGACGATCTGGTAGGTGTAGAGTTGGCCGCGTTGAACATTAAGTTTAGGTGATAGTTGGTGGGTTTTAGGTGATAGTGGTTGCTGGCGGGTCGCGCTTAAAACCGGTCTTTCGTCTTTGATCCGCGCGGCGAGTTCTTGCGCGCTCCAACCATTGCGCCCTATTTGTTTCTCCAACAAAAGCCGCTCTTCCCTGTCGGGAACAGTCATCAACTTACGATAATGGTTCCAGCTGAATTTTGGCCCGCGGGCCAAAATTGGGTATCTCTGAGCAAACCTCAGGCAGCGGTGCAAAACGGTTTCACTGACATCAATATCTTTGGCTAAACGCGCCAATACTTCTTCCCCATATCTTGCGCGATCTTTGTGCTTAAGAATGTGGGTGTGAAGGATACGCCCGGTTTCCCAGTAGGTGCGCACGCGCTCTTGCTCGATGCGCTGCCGGCCTTCAATGAGGGTCTTTTTGACGCGGTTAAGGAGCCCGGCGTAACCGGCGGGGAGATGATTCCTGGGAGGCGGCAGCTTCATTTGAAGCTTTTTATATCACTTTCCTGGGGAATTGTCCAGCGTTGAGAGGAAGTTGAAACCGCGGGGAATGCTTCACTTGTATGTTTGCTCGTTACGCCGGCGCAGGGCCAGGACCCACACGATTCTCCGCCTGGTATCCACATCATAAAGCACCCGGTAATCCCCGATCCGCAGCCGATACTGGGCGACATATTGGTAGATCGCCACCGGTGGCTTGAGCTTGAGCGAATCCAGGGAGCCGTAAGGATGCGGCTCGTCGGCAAGCTTCTCGATGGCCTCCATCACCCGGTCCTGGGTGCCAGCGGGCAGCCGCGAAAGGACTTTGCGGAATTTCTCCTCTACCGATACGCTGGGAAACTTCAGGTCGTATTTCATTGCTTAAATCGTCTTGCAGCTTCGCGCGGGGGAGTGCGGAAGGGACTATTCTCCTACGCTCAAGAACTTTTGCCTTGAGCTTCGGAGGAATGAACCTATTCAGGATTCCTCAAAATACTCTCCGGCTTCCCGCGGGAAGGTTCACTTACGTTTGGCCCTGACAGCCTTGAACAAACCGGAAACCGGCACGCCTTTGGCGCCCGTTTTGACCGCCTTCTTTCCTTCCAGAACGGTCGCGAGCGTTTGGGGGTCGGTGATCTCGTCAACAATGTCAATGAGACACATCATATCATCGTAAGGCACAATGACATCCACGGGCTGGCCATGGTCGGTGATGACCAGGGGATTTTTGCCTTGCAGCAGCTTCGATAAATTCTCTTTCAGATCTCTTACCCCGATATGGGGGGCCTTTAACAGGCCGGCGGCGATATTCATCTTCTTTCTCCTTTGGGCTTTGGGCGCAATGAAAAATGTAGCCTCAATTGAGCCCACATTAAGTATACCCGGTTTTCTTTGTTCGTCAATGGATAATTTTAAACGCGGGAGGGTGTCCGCGTGTGGCGCTGGTTGCAGAAACTAAAAAGGCAGAAGGTTTTTGACCTTCTGCCTTTTTACGTGGCTGTTGACCTTTCGTAAAAAACGGGCTTTCCGTCCCGCCCCTTACTCCGGGTCAGTACCGCTTACCTTTTGGGGGAGTGTAAAATCTTTCCACGAGATCTGAACATTCAAGCAATGATGGAAATACACTTTCGCGACCACATTGCCGTTGGTGGTAAAAAAGCTTCCCTTGATCTGGAAGCAAAATTTTTCGATCTTGTTGAGCGTGTCGAAGGACTTGCGGATAAAGATCTCCGGGGCGGTGGCCGCCATTTTCGCCTCTTCCGAGCGGGTGACGTGGTAAAGAAAGCTTTTGCGCACCCGGGTGCGGCTTTCCTTGTCCTCGATGCGGGAGTTGATCGTAATGAGCTTGGTCCCCCGGTTGAGGTTACGCCGTCTTTTATGTAATATTTCTTTCATGAGAAAAGTATAACATGGCAGGAACCTCGAACAAGACGTCGGGAGGCGTTCCAAGGAAACGCTTTCTTGAGGATCACCCGTCGCTGTTTGAAGATTTACAACAAGTTAGGAAAAACGGGAAGACAATTGAGGGAAAAAGGGCGGTTCGGGGAAAACCCTTGCGGAAGGATCACTTTTTCTTGAAATACGGCAACGTTCCGCTGCCTTTCTTACTTTTTCCGAAAATAGGGCAGCGGAACGCGCGACTCCTGGCCCTCCCAGAGCCGCTTGATGTTGGGCCGGTGGCGCAGCACCACAAAAATACAGAATATGACCCCCAGGACGACCAGCGGGAACGTCTGGTTGGTCAGGGCCATGATAATGGGCAAAAATACGGCGGCGGCAATGGAGGCGAGCGAGACAAAGCCCGTGGGAAGAAAGACCGCCAGCCAGATCAAAAGGGTAAAAAGCAAGACCGAACGGATCGCGGCGATCTTGATGGTCAGGCCGATCAAGGCGCCGAGGCTGGCCGCGATGCCCTTGCCTCCTTTAAAATCCAGAAAGACCGTCCAGTTGTGGCCGGCCACGACCACGAGCGCCAGGAACACCCGGTGCCACACCTGGTTGAGCGCGAAAATATCGCCGACCAACGCGACCGCCACCACCCCTTTGAGGATATCCAAAACCAATACGACGATCCCCGGACCTTTGCCCAGAACGCGGAACACATTCGTCGCGCCCACGTTGCCCGAGCCGTGCTTGCGGATGTCGATGTCCTTTAAAAGCCGGCCCGCGATGTAAGCGGTGGGGATCGCGCCCAAAAAATAACTGATCCACAAGGCCAGAACGAGTTTCACGCGCTTACTCCGTTGTTAATGATCTTAACGCCTTTGAGGATATAATCGATCCCCGAGATCGCGGTCAAAAGGATCGTCGGCAACCACACGGCGCTCACCCACGGCAAACGCAGCAAGATCCCCAGAACGGCCAATATCTGGAAGAATGTTGTCGCCTTTCCCCAGATGGTCGGCTCGACCTCGAAATCGCCGTGAAAAAGGCGGATAATGGCGGCCCCGGCCAGAAGGATCACGTCGCGGCTGATCCCGCCGACGACGAGCCAAATGGGAAAATGAATGCCGTTGCCGATCGCGGCGCCGACGACGTACAAACAGATAAAAGCGCTGATCAAAAGCAGTTTGTCCGCCACGGGGTCGAGCACAGCCCCGGCCTTGGTGCGCTG
>Ga0080064_1001510_pt1 | contig 46345 bp, 54 predicted proteins | sample Subgrocontami54m_FD_69260 | JGI IMG/M metagenome (GOLD analysis project Ga0080064, IMG submission 69260) | Subsurface groundwater microbial communities from S. Glens Falls, New York, USA - GMW46 contaminated, 5.4 m (SPADES assembly) (version 2) ...
GGTCCGGACGATAGCTTGTTTGTTTGCTTTATTGGCTATCGGCGGCGGCTCTTCTGAAAACGCCGCCATCGCCCAGGGAAATGCCGGCGGGCTGTGGGTGATTTCCCTCGAAGCCAGCGAGCCGACCTGCCCGCTGCTGGCCATCGAAATATTCAAGGACGGCGCCGGCGAGGCCTGGATCAATGGCGACCACGATCCCGACCCGGATTTTCCAGAACTGAGCGGGAAGGTCAAAATCAGCGGCGGCCGCATCGAAACGGCCATGACGGACGGCATTATCGGAAAATTGCGGATGTCGCTGCGCGGAACGATTTCGGGCAATCAAATAAAATCCCAAGCCAGCGTGACCGAGCGCGGGGTGGGGACGCTTGCTGGCGCCTGCGTGTTTGTGCGTAAATCGTAAATAACGCGCGGGGGCGTGAAGGCTGCGTGCTATCATGCTCCCCGGAACCCTGCGAGGGAGCCATGCCGCAAAACCCCAACCTGCTCTACATCATCGTCGCCGTGCTTGCCGTCACCACCGCCGTGCTCGGCTATCAACTCTATCAGGAGCGCAAGGAGCCGAAAGGCATCCAGCTCAATGTCGGCCCCGGCGGCGTGTCGATTGAGAAGAAATAGGGCGCTTACCTCGGCGCCGGCGAAGCCTTCACGCCGCCGTCGGCGGAGTCGCAGCGCGTGTTGGTAGAGGTCCAGGTGATATTTTCCAGAATCACGCCCTGCATGCAGATGCTGGCGCCGGATGAAACGGTCCCGCGGAGCTGAACCGCCATTTGACTTGGCCCGGGCCGCGGCTTGGCGCTGGTGATGTCGTAGGTCTTTCCGCTTTTCCCGTCCTTGATGACGAGGCAATTGGCTTCGACGCCGGGGCTGACGCAGCCCAGCACGGTAACAGTTTCCGCCTGCTTCGCGGTCTGCTGCGCTGGCACGCCGGAAATGGCGGCCATCAAGGTAGCCCCGGCCAATATCAAACGTCGCCGCATGTGTGCCTCCCGTCTCCGGCGCGCGCCCGCGCTATTTCCCCGCCGCCGCGATCACTTTCGGCAACAGCCCGGCGGCGATGGCCGCGTGTCCCTGCGCGTTGTAATGCTGCCCGTCGGGATCGCGCGTGCTGTTGTTGGCATAGGCGCTGATGCGATCCAGCAGGATGACCTTGATACCGCGCGCCTGAAGCTTGCTGGTGATCGTCGCCGTGTTGCCGCCGGCTTCGCCGCCTACGCCCTTGCGCGCGTCGTTGCCGCCGGTTTGCAGGATCACGATCTGCGTCCCGTTCGGCACCGCTTTGTCCAGGCGCGCCAGCATTCCGCCGGTGGTATCGCCCGCTATGCCGGCATTAGCGACATGCGCGTCATAGCCTTTCGCGCGCAGCAGGACCTCAAGTTGAGCGGGGTAAGCCTGGTTTTTTTCCACTCCGCCCGGATGCGCTCCTTGGCCCCTCCCGGCGGTGTTGCTGGCGCCGAGCGCGACGATGTTGAGCGTCGCGGCATGCGCGCCCCAGGCCGCGAGCACCGGGCTCAGCACGGCCAGCACCATCACAATTTTATGCACAATTTTACGCATGCCGACCTCCCCCCCCCCAAAAAAAGCGGCGGTAATTTTAGGACTCGGCGCGCTTGCCCGCAATGACCTCTTGTTTCAAGATTTTTTCAGCCGCCGCCTCCAGCCAATCACTGCCGCCGGAGAGCGCGCCACCAGAACTATTGCAGGCCGAAGAAACTCCGGATGCGGGAGGGCTCAAGCTCGGCGCTGCGGGACTGACGATATTCGCCGTCCGCGACCGCGCCGATTTCAAGGTCGCCATTGGAACGCCGGTATACCGGCGCAGCGCCGGGCACGCGCGGCGTTTTTGCCTTCTGCCGTGGACCTGAGGCGGTCGGCCGTTGCGCGGTCGCCTTGGCATCAGCGCGTGCCAGAGTTCCCGACAGCAGCGCTTCCTTCGCCGCCTTCGCCTGGGCGCAGGCGCGCCGCGCCGTGGGTTTATCGGAGCAGAGAACGGAGAGCTTTGCAGAAGGCTTCTCTCCATCCGCGGATGCGGCGATCGTTTGGTTCACCGGCACGGCCGCTTGGGGCGCAGCTACTTGTGTTTTTGCCGGCGTGGCCAAGCTGAACTGCGGCGGCGCCTTGGGAAGCTGCGAGGCCTCCGGCAGCGCCAGCAGAATGGCCCCGCAAACCGCGCTGACCGCGAGCACAATCCCAACACCGCCCAAGCCCCGGCGCGGCGGCTCGAGTTTGATAAAGCGCTGGCGGGCGACCGGCCTTTCGAAGGACGGAAACAGGTAGCGCAATGGAGACATCAATTCCCTCTGATCCGGCGGCCCAAGCGGGCCCTTGATGAAACACGGCGGCCACGGAACAGGTTCCGCAGACGGCTGCCGGGTGCGGCGTGGTAGCGGGGCGAATCAGTCCTCTCTATGGGCAATTATCAAGGCAGACCCGTGGCCACCCAATAGCGTGGTGACGGAATTATTTCGCTGAATTCTAAGATTCGGCGGACCCACCGGATAGCCGGATTCTCGTCGTTGGATGATGGAAAGACGGACTTATCCCCAGTCGGCTAAAGCGCGCTTAGCGCATGAAATCTCCCGCTTGACTTCCTCTCCGTACTGTGACTTAATTCCTATACCCTGTCCGCTGAGGGGCGCTTCATGAGGCGTCGTGAGGTGGGACGGATCGCAAGGAGTGGGCCGGAGATATGGCCTTGCTTCTGCGATGGGACGGCGCCGGGTTAATCCCCGGCCTCGATCTTGGTGCGGCGCCCGCGGGCAGGTTTTCGCAAAGCCTGCACTCGGGCGGCGTCGGGGCTCCGCCTGGGGTCACTAGGGACCCCCGCCAGGAGCTGGCTGACGACCGGAGGCTCGGTTAGTTGACGGCCTCCGGCGGAAAGCGCGGCCCGGCGCCGAAGGAAGACGCCGCAAGTGGAGCGCCGGGAGGCGTGCGCCCTTATCGCCAAAGGGCGCGCCATGGCTGAGAGGTCATGGCTCTGAAAGTTTGATGCGCCTTTCGGCGCTCCGCTCCCCTCATTGGGGAGAAGGAAAATGAGACGACGGCGCGCCCGCGCCGCAAAAAACAGGGCCGGCGGAGCTATGCCTCCGCTCGTCATCGCCGGACAAAAGGCGTGAAGCGCCGTCTTCGCGCCTGAAGTTCCGGCGATCCCGATAAGAGACGCACTGCCTTCCTAAGCGAGATGGCCAGCCCGGCCATGACGAAGAAAGGGGAGCTTTGGCTGTTTCACAATTGAATACGCAGTCATGGAGACGCACCGCGCTTGAGACTTGAGACCTGGCGCAAAAAGGCTAAGCTTACGCCCATCCTTGTCATCGCAAAAGGCCGCCTTCCATGCCGATTTCCATGTATTCCGTATCCGTCCCCATTTTCGTGCAGCATTTGACCGCTCTTTCGGGCGTACTGGACAAGGCCGCGGCCTATGCCGAAACGAAAAAGGTCGACCCTTCCGTGCTGCTGAACATGCGCTTTTACCCCGACATGTACCCGCTGGTGCGTCAGGTGCAGGAAGCATCAAAGCACGCCGCCCGCGTGAGCAGCCTGCTGGCCGGCGTGGAAGCGCCTGCGCTGCCCAACACGGAAACGAGCATTCCCGAGTTGAAGGCCCGCATCGCCAAAACGGTGGATTTCCTCAAAAGCCTGAAGCGCGAGCAGATCGAGGGCAGCGAAAATAAGGAAATCAAGATCGCCGGTTCCAGCGGGGAGCGCACCTATATGGGACAATCGCTGCTGCTGGGCCATTCACTGCCGAACTTTTATTTCCACTGCACCACCGCCTATGACCTTTTGCGCCACGCCGGCGTCGATCTCGCCAAGCGGGATTTCATCGGGACACCGGCAAAATCTTGACGAGATTTATTGGCCGCCTTGCTGTCGGGGGGTTTTCATTTCAGCCGCAGGATTGCCATGCTGATAAGGTTAATCGGCGGTCCATAAATGCCCGCGAACCCGAGACTCGCAGCGTGGCCTTGTTCATGCCAGAATGTCCCGAAATCACATTCGGGTGATACCCAGATACCGACTTGTCGGAACCTGGAAACATGCTCCGCGCTCGTGCGGAATGGAGGAAGCGATGCGTTTTGGTGGTTATTTCCTTGCAATATCAGTCTCCCTGGCGACTCTCGGCGTCGCACAGGCGCAGCGGGTCTTGGGACCGATGCCGTCGGCGCCGGGCGCGTCCTCCGGGCCGGCCACCGAGGCGCCGCAAGCCACGCAAGGGGCCGCGTCTCCGGCAGTTGCCGCCGCCTGCGCCAATCCCAACGCGCTCGGCGTCTCGCGCGTCGTTGAGATCGACACCACCGGCGGTCCCGGCTTCGGTTTCGAGCACTTCAAAATGTATGATTTTCTGCGACCCGGCGAAGTCGTGCTGACCTTCGACGATGGCCCCTGGCCGACGACACCTATCGTGTTGCAGGCGCTGGCGGAAGAATGCGTGAAAGCGATCTTTTTTTCGATCGGCTACAATGCAACGATTTACCCAGAGATCTTGAAGAAAGTCGCCGCAGCGGGCCACACCATCGGATCCCACACCTGGACACATCAGGACCTCAGCAAGACAAGAGGCAGTATGCCGATCGGGAATGGGAAACGGGAAGTTCGCGATTACGAGCCCAAGGACGAGATCGAGAAGGGCATGAGCGCCGTCAAGATAGCGATTGGCGACAGCGGGCAAGAGGCACCGTTTTTCCGGTTTCCAGCGCTTAGGCAACCGCCGGAGCTGATGACCTATCTCGGCAGCCGCAACGTCGCCATGTTCTCAACCGATTTCGACTCGTTTGACTTCAAGATGCGCAAGCCGGAGCAGGTCGTGAAAGCCGTGATGGACAAGCTCAAGAAGCACGGCAAGGCCATCATCCTGATGCATGATATCCATCCATGGACAGCAAATGCGGTCCGTGGCCTCCTCGCGCAAATGAAGGCAGATGGATACAAGATCGTGCACATGAAGGCCAAGGAGCCCCTCAAAACACTGCCGGAATATGACGACATGGTCATGAAGGAAATGAATCCGGCCGCTATAAGCGCGCGGCCAATGAGCAGCGTGATCCGCACCGTCGAGTAACGGCGACGGCCACGAACCGTGATTGGCTTTCGAGCGCCGGGACGGCAACGTCCCGGGCTCTATGGTTTGGGAATGGCCGTGCCGCGCCTCGCCCGCATCGAAGGATATGCCATCGTCTCCGCCGACGGCATGCTGGCGAACGCCGCCGGCGTCATGCCGCCTGAGCTGAAGATCGAGGCCGATCAGCGTTTCTTCCACGGCTCGCTTGAGCGCGCCGATGCGGTCGTGCACGGCCGCCATTCCCATGAAGGCGGCCCGAAGGCGTCAGTCCGGCCCCGCCTGATCGTCACCCGCCGGGTCGTGGCCATCGCCCCGCATCCCGACAATCCAAAGGCTGTCCTTTGGAATCCCGCCGGCGCCGCCTTCGAGGATGCGTGGGGCGCGCTCGGCATTCCGGGCGGCGTGCTGGCCGTCATCGGCGGCACGGAAATCTTCGGGCTGTTTCTCGGCATCGGCTACGACGCCTTTTACCTGACGCGCGCCGACCACGTCCACCTACCCGGCGGACGCCCGGTATTCCCGGAGGTTCCGGCATTGACCCCGGAAGAAGTGCTCCGGCGCCGGGGCCTTAGGCCCGGACCCAAGCGCGTGCTCGACGCCGAAAAAGACGTGATCCTCGTTACCTGGGAGCCCAGCAGAGCTTCAATTTGAGGGTGACGCGAGCGCACGAATCACATACGAAGCTTCTATGATTTAGCTTACGCGGCCCACGGTTTTGGGGCCGACCGTTAGGGGTTCCTCCCGCGTAGCGTATCAAACTTAGGGCGGCCTTTCGGCCGCCCTTTTCCTTTTCGCCCGACAGAGAAGAAGCGGGCTTACGCGCAGCCTCGCTAAACCTTATTGCCTGACGGCATTGGGCGCCAGGAACCGAGCACGACGAATGTCAGCAATCCGCCGATGTTGGGGAAATGTCGTACCATAAACTTGCGTTTCCCGCCGGCCGGCGAAGAAACGACGTTGATTTAGCCTACCAGAGGGATTTTCGCTACTAGGAAACTCAAGCGGGTACGCAGGTCATCCCCAAAGACTTTATCCCTTCAAAACATTCGGCCAATCGACCTCGCATCGCGCCAGCACCCAAGGCTCCTTGCGCGCCGCCGCGGTCCATTCGGACCAGGCCGGGAGCGACATCACCGTGTCCATATAGGCGCGGGTGGCGGCGCTCACTTCAATGCAATAGGTGTGAAAACGCGAAATGACGGGGGCATACATTGCATCCGCCGCGCCGAAGGCGCCGAACAAAAACGGCCCTCCCTTGCCGAAGCGTGCGCGGCATTCCGTCCACATCGCATCAATGCGCCTCACATCACCCTCGACTTCCGGCGTAAGCTCCCGCGGTTTTAGCGCGCGCCAAATATTCATCGGACAATGGCGGCGCAGCGGCGCAAATCCCGCATGCATCTCGGCGGCAAGAGCACGGGCATGCGCCCGCGTCGCCGCCTCGGCGGGCCACAGTCCCGCCTGGGGAAATTTGTCGGCGAGATATTCGAGGATCGCCAGCGATTCCCAGACGTGCCAGTCGCCGTCGGCCAGCACCGGCACTTTGCCGGCCGGGGAGAGTTTCAGGATCCGCTCCTTGAAATCAGGCGCATCGAGCGAGATCACCGTCTCCTCGAATGGGATGCCCGCCACCTTCATGGCCATCCAGGGACGCAAGGACCAGGAGGAATAATTCTTGTTTCCAATGACGAGCCGGAGCGCCATGACCGTTATGCCCCTTTGGCGCGGAAGCCGCCAGCAAAGAGATAGAGCTCGGCCGAATCCGAGCGGCTTGCTGCCGGTTTGATATGTTTGACACTGGCGAAGTCCCGCTTCAGCTCTGCCAGAAGCACGGCCTCGGTTCCACCCTGAAGCACCTTGGCGACAAATACCCCACCGGGCTTGAGCACCTCGCACGCAAAGTCGGCCGCTGCCTCGACCAGAGCCATGATCTTCAGATGGTCGGTCTGCCGGTGACCGGTGGCATTCGCCGCCATGTCCGACAGAACAACGTCGGCCGGACCGCCAAGCAACCTGCGCAACTCCTCCGGCGCCCTTGGATCGAGAAAATCGAGATGCAGGAATTCGACGCCGGGAATTGCGTCCATGGCGAGCGGGTCGATGGCGACGAGCCGGCCCCTGCCCTCCGCCGCGCCCACGCGTTTCGCCGCGATCTGGCTCCAGCCGCCGGGCGCAGCGCCAAGATCCACTACTTTGGCGCCCGGCTTGAGAAAATGATGCTTGTCGTCGATTTCCGCGAGCTTATAGGCTGCCCGCGAGCGATAGCCCTCGCGCTTGGCGCGTGCGACGTAAGGGTCGTTGAGTTGCCGATCGAGCCAGAGCTTGGACGAAAGGGAGCGCCCCTTGGCGCGCTTGACCCGCACCTTCAGCGCACGGCCGCGATCGCCGGAAGCGGTCATGATACGGCGTCCTCCGTCCGGGCCCAGACGCCGTCTGCCCGCATCATCTGCACCAGCATGCCTTCGCGCAACCCACGGTCGGCCACGCGCACGCGCTGGCAGGGAAATGCGCGGCGGATCGCCTCCAGAATGGCGCACCCGGCGAGCACCAGATCGGCCCGTTCGGCTCCGATGCACGGGTTGGCTACGCGGTCCTCGTAGCTCATGGCAAGCAACCGCTCGATCACGTTGGAAATCTGCTCGTCGGTCATCCAGCAGCCATCGATGTAACGGCGCTCGTAGCGCTTCAGCTCCAAGTGAACGCCGGCGATCGTCGTGACCGTTCCCGAAGTGCCGAGCAAATGGATTGCGCCAAGTCCGCGCATGTGGTGCTCATCGGCAAAGCGGGTGATGAAACCGGCAACTTCCGACGCCATGGTTTCGTAGACTTCACGGGTGACTGTGACGCCGCCGTGGCGTTCAGCGAGCGTCACCACCCCGATGGGAACAGAAATCCAACCCAAGATATCCGGCGGCGGCGGCCCGCGCCGGCTTGGACGCGAGGGACCAAGCCGGACAAGCTCGGAGGAACCGCCGCCGATATCAAACAGCATCACCCCCTCGGCCTGCGGATCGAGCAGCGGCGTGCAGCCGCTTGCCGCCAGCGTCGCTTCCGTTTCGCGATCGACGATTTCCAGCTCAAGCCCGACCTCCTGCGCGATGCGGGCGCGGAAGTCGGCGCCGTTCTCCGCGGTCCGGCACGCCTCGGTCGCGATCAACCGTGCCCGCGTCACCACGCGATTCTTTATTTTGTCGCGGCAGATGGCGAGCGCCTGTACGGCGCGGGTGATCGCCGCCTCACTGAGACGGCCGGACGCCGATAGGCCTTCGCCGAGGCGGATGATGCGGGAAAAAGCGTCGACCACGCGAAAGCCATCGCCGGTGGGACGCGCCACCAGAAGCCGGCAATTGTTGGTGCCGAGATCGAGCGCGGCATAGGTCGCATCAGTGCGACGGCCGCTCTCGCCCGCTTCCTGGTGCCGCGAAACGCGGTAAGGTGCTCGCCGGCCCCACCGGCGCCGTCGTCGCGGCGCCGGCTCGCGGGCACGGTCGAGGCCGCCGGTTCCCCGGGCCTCGTCGTCCATTAAAAACCTTCCTCCGCGCCGAAGCCCGCGCAGGGCTCGACAGCACGGCGATGTTGATAAAATCGCGCAAGTGTAGCAGCCGCGGCCGTGCGCGCAACCCAGGCGGCCCCAGGGTGTGATCGCTCTTGCTGCACAAGCTTTGAGCAACGGAGCAGTGATCGGGGAAATACGGCGTTGGAGCGGCGACATTGGATGACCCGCGGACGCCCGGTGCTAAGCCCGTCCGGCACTTCGGCAGGAGGCGGTAGACGGGGTGAATAGTTTTTCCTATATCGCCCGTGGTAATCGCTTTGGCGAAGCCTCGTTCGATGGCTCATTGGACTGCGCCCATGCGCTCATAAAGCGACCTGTAAGATCGGCATAAGAACTTGATAAATCAAGCTTTTTGGGGGATAGTTCAACGGTAGAACAGCGGACTCTGACTCCGTTAATCTAGGTTCGAATCCTAGTCCCCCAGCCAGTAATTTCAATGTGTAACAGTGGATCGTATAACTCTTAGCCTCGCTATAGCCTCTTTATTGTAACGACCGGAATTAAGCCTTGCGGGGCTGGTCGAACCTTGCGCATCCGAATCCCAGAGGCTCAACTTTTCTCCGAATTGTTCTCGCGCCGATCAATGTTTTTAGTTTAGCCAATGCAGTGGCAGTTAGCCCTCCGCCCGCAGCCGGGTGACGATGCGCACGCTGCACCTGCGCTTCAACGATCTCAAGGATCCGCGCCCTATTCCGCTGGATACCGACTATTCCTCGGCATTCGAATCCGACGTTCCGATCATCGTCCAGCACACCCGGCTCGACTCGCGCCGGGCCGAAATTTCGCTGCTGACGACCATCGCCTATTCGCAGGATTGATCTTGCGTCTTTAGGGGGATGGACGCCGGACGGCATTTCGTCGGGGGGGAGGGTATGAAAGCCGTCCGGCGCATCGACGCGGCCGAGGGGAAAAGCCGCGCCTTTTAGAAAAACCGACGGCGCGCTTGAATGTTCCGCGATGCGGGCACCGGTTTTATTAAAATTGGCTACGCGCTTGGCGGATAAGGACGCTCGCCATAGGTCCACTCGGGGCGAAAATGCCCATTCTCGCCCATCAGGCATACCTGTGCGTCTTCTCCATAGCCGCCGAGCTTCTGGGCTGCATCGATGGCGAACAGCATGGCTTCCGCCTGCGTGCTGTAAGGTCCGTATTCTTCGTCAGCGAATTTGATCAGCCAAACATCGTCGTGCCGGACGATAAAATACCGAGCCTGAGACATGGGTCCTCTCCTCGTGCGCATCTTTGGCCAGTGACAACGCTCCGGGCAGCCGGCAGTTCCGTCTTCTTTGCAGCCTGAGGAAGATTTCAGAGGGCCCAAAATGTGCGGCTTACAAAAACGGCCGCCCGAAGGCGGCCGTTCATGCATTGCAACAATGTCCGCTTCCGGGGCAACAATATTTGCTTACCGGGCGGGCTGCAGTTCCAGGTTGGCGACGCCAACAGCCAAGTTAAGCCCGGTCTGGCCCTGGACCGACACCGGCTGCAAGCTGATCGTACGGTCGGATCCGCCGACGAGGACATTGGCGCCCAAGCCTGCGCCAACCGTCGCTTCAGCGCTTGCGCCGGCATAACTTCCGGCGAGCGCCCCGACCTTGCGGCTGGTCGGCGCAAAGACCGCCCATACCATCTCGCCGCCGGTGGTCGCGCCAATGTCGAGGCCGAATTTATTGATGGACCCAACATAGACTTCCTTCGGGCCGCCCGCGCTGGGCGTGAACATGCAGGTAACCTGCTTCTTGGACGCGACAATGAGCCCGATGCCGGCGGAAATATCGCAGGTCAACGCTCCGACTTTTGCCGGTGTGGACTGCTGCGCGGCCGCCGAACCGGCGATCACCGTCGCGACTGCTGTGGACGCAATAAGCGCCTTAATTGATCTATTCATCGCAACCTCCATGATCTTTTCGCGCGATGCATACAAACGTCTTTCGCGCCGACTTGTTCCATCGAGCGCATATTGTGGAGATTGTGGAGAAATCAGGTGCTTTTTTATGAGGAACACTTGTTGGTTTTAAGAATTATTCTAGAGACAATGTAATTTTACTAACCCATCGCAGGGAGATTTATCGTCATGTCTCTGGGCACTATTCTTGTCATCGTTCTTATCCTGGTTCTTTTAGGCGTCATACCCACTTGGCCCCATAGCGGCAGCTGGGGCTATGGTCCCTCCGGCCTGGTCGGCACGATCCTGGTTATTTTGCTGATTTTGGTTTTGCTTGGCAGAATCTAGCCAAAAGATCGGCCTCCTCTGACGCAATCAGCCAAGCGCGAATGAACGCGCCGGCTCGCAAAACAATTCGACAAAGCTTTCTAGGGCAGCGCGGCCGCTATTCTCGTTGGAGGTTCAAACGCCGCCAAGCATCGGCCGGTGAAGTTTGCCCGCACCGACGCAGTCAATGGGCTGAAAGCGAGGTCGCAGCCTTCTAAGACCTTGGGCTGGTCTTGGCCGACCACTGGTGGGGTGACCGGCGCTGCCGGCACGGTCTCGACCATCGCGGGAACCATTTGGAGCGCCGGCCGCCCCGCATCGCGGATAGTGACCTGAGGCAGTGCCATCCCTTTCGCCACCACCGTGGCATTGGCCACCGGATCCGTGCGGAAAAGCACGCGGCCATCACGGGCGCGGTAGACAACAGCGGCGTCCCGCAGCCCAATGACTTCGACGGTGGCGATGATGGTCTGTTGCTCTTCTGACAGCTGGAGCGCTGATAGCTTGTTGGCCTTGTGCGCGCGATCCACGACAGCGCCTCCGGGCTCTGTCTGCCTCGCGAGGAGCTGGAAGTAGCTCAATTCACTGCCGATGGCAACGGTATAGGCCGCGCCCAGAAGAATGGCCGCTCCACCGGCGGCATAGCGAAGCAGACTGCACATCGGATTTATCCAAGATGCCAGTGATGGCGCCGATTGCACGGCGCGCATGACCGAGAAAGGTTCGGGGAATGAACGCGGGCGGCCGGCAATAGGTTCCCAGCCTGGTTATAAAATCGGAGCTACCGGCCGACCGACAGCTGCGTCACGGGGATGACAATGCGGCAGCGCAATCCTGCTTGCGAGAAAGTCATATTCACCTCCGCGTCGAGCGCGCGCATGAGGTTGTGCTCAATCACCATGCTGCCAAAGCCGCGCTGCCTCGGCGTCTTCACCTTCGGCCCGCGCTCTTCCGACCAACAAATCTCGACGCCGTTGCCCTCGTTCGCCGGCAATCGCCTCCATGTGATGAACACATGACCGCCGGAAACTGAAAGCGCCCCGTATTTCGCCGCATTGGTCGCCAATTCGTGCAACGCCAGACCGAGACTTTGCGCCGCCTCCGGCTTCAGAACGACGCCCGGCCCGTCCAGCGAAACCTGGGCGCCGTCCCGATCTAGGTAATGGCCGAGCTGGGACCGCACGAGCTCAAATAGCGAAACGCCGTACCAGCTTTCCTGCACCAGCAGGTCATGCGACGTGGCCAGCGCCTGCAAGCGCGCGCTGAACTGGTTGAGGAAGGCGTCAATGGAGCCCACATGCCGTGCGGTCTGACGCGCCATCGCCTGGATGACGGCGAGCAGATTCTTCGAACGATGCGTCAGTTCCCGCATCAAGAGGCGCAGGTGGCCCTCCCCTTCCTTGCGTTCGGTGACATCGACCGCCGCACAGCTCAAGCCAACAATCGTACCGGCGATGTTGCGCAGCGGTTCTATGTGAAGATCTTGCCAGCGCTCGCCCATAGCTGTCTTGATGCTTACCTCGCTGTCCTGCGGGTTGCCGGTTTCGAGAGCGATCTGCTTCAAGGAGATCACCGCGGATCGGCTCTCGGGCGGCAGCACCTGCTCGTCGGTGCGCCCGATGATCTGATCGATGTCGAGGCCAAACATTGGACTGCTGATCGACGTGTAGCGCAGGTCTCGATCCTGCGTGTAGACGGTGACGTTGGAGCCGCGCAGCGCCGTCTCATACCGCTGTAATGTGTCGGCGAGTTTCTCGCTCACGCGGCGCTGCTCGCTTTCCAACGAGCGGGCGTGCGAGATGTCGGTTGCCGCGGTGATGATTCCGGTAACATCACCGTTCGAGCCGAATGAGGGGTGGATATGCAAGGCAAACAGCGCGCGGTCTTCCGGAAGCGCGTAGGATACTTCGCAATCTGCCGGGACACCGGTCCGCAATACCTTTCGCTTGAGGGCGACGATGGCTTCGCGCTCGCGCGGCGGCAACAATTCCTCGTCGGTCCTGCCCAGGACAGTATTCTCACCTTCTTGCGGGCAGCACATCCAGGTGTAGCGAAGATCGGCATCCTGGCCAAAAATATAAATATGGGCGTCCGCCAGGGCGGCCTGGAGGCGTTCAGCCGTGAGCTCAGGCTTCTTGCTCTTGGTGTCAGACGGCTGCGCGCGTCCACGGGAGGGATCATCATCCGCGCGGTGCAGGGACTTAACTTTGTCAGAAAATTGCGGCATTCAGCGATCCAACCAACGGCCAAAGACAAGCGTTTTTACATGATATCGCGCATGAAACAGCGCCAGTGCCCATGAAGCATCCCGCCCTGCAGCTTGGACGATCGCGGTTTGTGGCAGCCGGGAGTCCACCCTGACGCCTTAGGATCCAGGCGGCTTCGCTCTAGCTTGTGACGCAAACGCTTGTAGCCTCTCAATAGTTTCCCGCAAAGAAACGGCACCGTCACGTCCCTGTCCTGTAATTTTGCACATCTAACGGGAACCGCTCCTCCACATCACGCATTGGCATGACAACCAGCGGCGTTCCCCTCCCCTCGCACGCGGCGGGTTACGGTCGGCGCAGCCAACTGACTGCGCCTTTGGTCATTCAGTTACCCAAAAACCGGAACTTTTTTCCGCGCGCGCCGTTAATTCCCCGCGCGCCGTTGGCCAGCGACCGTCGCATGAAGGGAAATCATCATGAGCAGAAAAAACCATCGTTCCTCCGACGATATCGTGGCCATCGAAGAGTTGATGCACGATCTCGAAACACGCCTGCACCGCCTAAACTCGAAGGCGAAGACCGAAGTCTCCGGAGCCTCCGGCGATATCGGTGAATTCGTCACGCAGGCGCTGGCCCGCATCGCCCAGCAGGCGCGCGACAGCGTGCGGACGGCGACCCATTCCATCGCGGACGAAGCCACCCAAGTGGGAACAGACGCGTTGAAGAAAATCTGGGACGAGATCGAGCGCCGGCCGCTCGCAACCCTCGCGCTGGCGGCGGCAGCGGGATATCTGGTCGGCATCATCAGCCGGCGAGCCTAGATGGAGCGATTCATGGCGTTGATCGATATCGCCGACGTGGCAGTCAATTGCATTGTCGGCCGGCTGGCGCGCCGGGCTGTGGGATGGCTGCTCGTGGCTGTCGCCGCGCTTGCTGCTATCTATCAGGCGACTGTCGCCGTGTCGGCCGCGTTGGAGCTTGAATTTGGCGTCGTCCACGCTCATCTTATGATCGCTGCCTTTTACGCTATCGCGGCGATTGTCATCGGGGCCATGCTATGGTTTACCGCGCGGCGGCCTTCGCTTGCCTATGATCGCCGCGCCAGCATCCCGCGCACGCCGCCCGAATTGCAAATTGCCGCGATCGTGGAAGCGATGCTTCTCGGATATGCGATGTCGCGGCGCAATTAGCCGCTCAGGCCGTGGCGCGATGCTCACGCCGCTTGGCTTTGCGCTCGAAGAACAGAGCCTGGCTCAATACCGCCGATACTGTGGCCGGCTGGAATGGCTTTGCGATCAAGAACGCCGGTTCCGGCCGTTCCCCGGTGAGGAACCTCTCCGGATAGGCGGTGATGAAAATGACCGGCACCTCGAACAACCGCAGCAGCTCGTTCACAGCATCGAGGCCGGAGCTTCCGTCCGCCAGCTGAATGTCGGCCAGGATGAGCCCGGGACGCTTGGCTTTGGCCAGCGTGATGGCTTCCGAATGCGTCCGCGCGACCCCGAGTACGCGATGCCCGAGGCTTTCCACCAGGCCTTCCAGGTCCATGGCGATGAAAGTTTCGTCTTCGATGATGAGCACGTCGGTCGCAATTTCCGCGGCGAGCTCGCGGCCGGATTCATCCACCAGGCGGCGCAAGGTGAGGACGTCGACAGCGAGAACTTGGGCCGCGTCATCTTCGGAAAGCCCCTCCAGCGCGACCAGGAGGAAAGCCTGGCGGGGTTTTGGCGTTATGTGGGAGAGGCGCTGCTCCACGGGCATTTCCTTGCCCGGCGATTCGGCGGCGCCATTTACCGCCACGGAATTCCATATCTTGGTGAAGAGGCGGTAGAGGGCGATGCGCGTGGAGGCGTCTTTTTCCAGTACCGACGGGTCCTCGATCAGCGCCTCCAAGGTGGTCGCCACATAGGCGTCGCCGGAGCTCTGGCTCCCGGTCAGAGCCCGGGCATAGCGGCGAAGATAGGGTAAATGCTGAGCTACGGCTTGAGAAGTCGACACGGAAACCCTCCCAGATTGACCCCTGTGCCCCCGCAAAGGGATATTATAGTCGCAGGCTACGGCAAAAGAATGAGTCAGATCGAAAAAAGTTCCATAGTTTTGGAACAATTCGTCGGCACGGGCATTTTACTCTTCTAATGACGCGCGGGGGGCCCGCGAGCCGACACGCAGAGACCGGGGGGCGAGCAAGATAATGAAGGATCCTCATTCAACTAGGCCCCGATCGCCGATGGAAGCTGGAACCAACCCAGGCAAGACTGAAGCGAAGCTGGGCCGCGATATTCAAGCAAAAATCGGCCAGCAGCTTCGCGCCCTTTACGACGACGTCGTCAACCAAGGGGTGCCGGACCGCTTCGCCGACTTATTGAACCGCCTTGATAAGCCGGACGATAAGGAATCGCGGTAATGGCCCTGGATGCCCCAGTGCGCGACGCTGTGCTCGCAGCGGTTCCCAGCCTGCGCGCTTTCGCCATTTCGTTGTGCGGGAACGTCGACCGGGCCGATGACCTGGTCCAGGAGACGTTGCTGCGGGCGCTGGCCAACATTAATTCCTTCCAGCCCGGCACCAATATGTCGGCGTGGCTGTTCACGATCTTGCGCAACCATTTCCGCTCGGAATACCGAAAGCGCCGCCGCGAAGTCGAGGACAGCGACGGCAGCTATGCCGAGACGCTGAAATCGCATCCGGAGCAGCATGGCCACATCGAGTTTGAGGAATTCCGTATCGCGCTGGCCAAACTGCCGCCCGACCAGCGCGAAGCCTTGGTCCTGGTGGGCGCATCGGGCTTCTCCTATGAGGAAGCGGCGTCCATCTGCGAGTGCGCCATCGGCACCATCAAGAGCCGCGTCAATCGGGCGCGAACGCGGCTTGCCGAACTGATGTCGATCGACGGCGTGGACGATTTCGGACCGGACCGGACGACGCGCGCGGTTCTTTCTCGCAACGAACGGGCCTGATCAACGGCCAAACAAATGAGGCCCGCCGCATCTGCGACGGGCCTACGCAACATCCGCGCCGGAAAATAAACTCAGGCCCCCGCGGATTATGGCATGTGTAGCGAACGTCCGCGCAACAGTGCGACCACCGCGGAAATGGCGAACAGAACGATCGCAACGAAGAAAATCAGCTTGGCTGCTTCCACTGCTACGCCTGCGATGCCGCCAAAGCCAAGCACCGCCGCGACCAGCGCAACGACAAGAAAGGTGACGGCCCAACCGAGCATGGGAGTTCTCCTTCAAAACGGCAGGTCTGCCTGGAGGGGAAATTCGCAAAGAGAAAAATTGTTCCTGACCATCGCGGGACACAAGCGGCAGCTTCCAGGAACCGGTTGTTCCGGATAGCGTTGCCCTCGGGTCCCACAAAGTTGCCGCCAATCCTTTGGCCGATGTCAGGTAAGCAGGATGGGCCTTCAGACTTACCGGACCAAGCGCCGGTTCGACATCACGCCGGAGCCGCGCGGCAAGACCGGCCGATGCTCCGGCAAAGCCTTCGTCATACAGAAGCATGCGGCCCGCCGCCTGCATTATGATTTGCGCCTTGAGCTCGGCGGCGTGATGAAGAGCTGGGCGGTGACGCGCGGGCCCAGCCTCGTTCCCAACGAGAAACGGCTTGCCGTCCATGTGGAAGACCACCCCATCGAATACAACAAATTCGAGGGGACGATCCCCCAGGGCCAATACGGCGGCGGGACGGTGATGATCTGGGACCGCGGCCGCTGGAAGCCGGAGGGCGACCCGCACAAGGGCTACAGGGAAGGCCATCTCAGTTTCCACCTCGACGGCAAAAAGCTGCGCGGCCTTTGGCATCTGGTGCGCATGCATAAGAAGTCCGGCGAGAAGCGGGAGAACTGGCTGCTGATAAAAGCTCACGACGAGGAGGCGCGTGGCCCTCGCGATCCGGATATTCTGGAAGAAGAGCCATTGTCGGCGGCTACCGGCCGCAGCATGGAAGAAATCGCCGGCACACAAGACGCTGTGGCGCGCGGCAATAAGCCGGTCAAGAAAAACGCGAGGCGCCCGGCAAAGGCCGCCAAGGCGAGGCTGAATCCGGTCAAGACAAAAGCGGCCGGCCGCCATCCGGCAAAGGAAACAGCCTCCAAGCTGACGCATCCCGACCGCGTTTATTGGCAAGACGTCGGCATCACCAAACAGGGCCTTGCCGAATACTACACCCGCGTCTGGAAATGGATGGCGCCGCATGTCGTCGGCCGCGTACTGGCGCTCGTGCGCTGTCCGGAAGGCGCCACGGCGGACTGCTTCTTCCAGAAACATGCTTCCGCAGGCGTGGATAAGAACCGCCTGCATCTCGTGGCCGAGCCTGACGGCGACGAGAGCATCTCGGTTGATGATCTCGACGGCGTCATCTCGCTGGTGCAAGCCGGCGTGCTGGAGATACACACGCGCGGCACGACCATAGACCACCTGGAGGAAGCCGACCGCCTGGTATTCGATCTCGATCCCGGTCCCGGCGTCGGTTGGAAAGGCGTGATTGCCGCCGCGCGCGAAGTGCGCGAGCGCCTCACAGCCGTCGGCCTCAAGAGCTTCCTCAAGACCTCCGGCGGCAAAGGCCTGCATGTTGTCTTGCCAATCCGCTACACGCCGTGGGACGAGGCCAAGGATTTCTGCCGCGGCATCGCCGAGCAGATGGTGGCCGGCGCTCCTGACCGCTACACCGCGACGGCCAAGAAGTCGGCGCGCGCAAATCGCATTTTTGTCGATTACCTGCGCAACAGCCGCGAGGCGACAGCGGTCGCTCCCTACTCCACCCGCGCCCGCCCGGGAGCGCCGGTTTCGACCCCGATCGCCTGGGAAGAGCTCGGCTCGCTACCCTCCTCCGACCGCTATACGGTGCTCAATCTGCCGCAGCGCCTGTCGCACCTGCATAAGGATCCATGGAAGGATATCGGACGCCTGAAGCAGGCATTGCCCGCTGGCCGCCGCTAGCGCGAACGGCGCGAAATAGGTGGCGCAAGCGAAACTCTGACACTTCGCCGCACCAGCGTCCCCGGCCGGGAACAAAGTTCCGCGACAGCGGTTTACACGTCCAGCCCGAGTATTGGACCAAGTGATTATTCGGTTTTCGTACCTGCCTGACGACTGGAGGGAAGCAAATGCGTAAATTGATCATGATCGGCGCCGTAGCGCTCGCCCTTGGCGGGTGCCAAACGGTGCAAGAGGAACGTGCGCTGACCGGTGCAGTCCTCGGTGGCGCAACAGGCGCGGTCATCGGCGGCATTGCCGGCCGTTCCGCCGGTTCAGCCGTAGCCGGAGGCGTGATCGGTGCGGCAGCGGGCGGGATCATTGGAGCCGCTACGGCCCCGCGCGGCCCATGCTATGTGCGGACCTCCTCCGGCAGATTGCGCCAGGTATCTTGCCGTTGAGGTAAAAACGTTAGAGTTGAATGCAAAGGGCCCGGTTCCTCAGGAGCCGGGCCCTTTGTTGCGCGCCGAGCGAGGCGCGCTGCCTTGCCAACCTCAAACTTTTTCCGAGAAAGCCAGGCCGCCTGAACCCGAAGAGAAGCGGCCATTCATCTGCCGCTCCAGGTTGCCGTTCATGAGATCGATATTGACGGCGAAGCCGCAGACATAGCCGGCATGGTCCGCCGCGCGCGCACAATCAAGCTTGCGAAAGGTTCGGATCGCGAAACGGTCGCTGCCGGCCTGCTGGATCTTCTGCACGGCTTCCGGGCCGCCGGCCTCCGCCACGAACTCCAGTGCGTTGCGGACCTGCGCCGACAGCGAGGTCTCAAAAGCCGTTTTCATTTGGCCTTCGCTTGGCTCGTCGCTGTAGCCGCCGGCCACAACACCCAAGGCCACCAAAGGGAAAACAAAGAATCGCATCGCGCCCGCATCTGAAGGTTGGTCCTGCGGGCAAGGTTACAGATACCTATTTGACGGCGCCTTTTTTCAAATGCTTGAATTTTATCGACCCTGCGATCCCGGCCACTTTTGAGCCGGAAATTGCTCCGATAGTAAACAGTTCATCAACGGAGCGCGCCTCGGCTCTCCTCCTCCTCCACCGGGGAAAACATGCGACCCCAAGTCGCGAAAGCGGCCCGTGGATACCGCCAAAAGGGTTTCCGCCTCGCTGGCAGGGATGCTAGAAGGATTGACCCCAAACTAATGAAAATCAGGGGCTTGTATTATCGGGAGGAACGCAATGATAACCAAAGTGATGGCTGCGTCCGTCGCGCTTGTCGCGTTCGGCGCCTTGGCCTCGCAGCCGGCCAGTTCGGAACCCGCCGCTTATCCGCACAAGGTCGTGACGCTCGTTACCCATTCGAGCCCCGGCGGTGGCAGTGACGTCTTCCTGCGGGAAATGACCAAGCACTTGGCCAAGTACATCAAGGCCGACTTCGTGGTCGAGAACGTCTCTGGTGGCAGCGGTGCCAAGGCTATGTCACATCTTGCTGGCAGCAAACCGGATGGCAGCATCTTTTACGCCACGACGCCGACGTACATTTACACCTCGATCCAGAGTAAGCCGACGCACAGCTACAAGGACCTTGAGCCTCTGGTGAACTTTTTTGCCGATGCCGAAGTCATCTATACGCGGACTGATGGACCTTTCAAAACGCTGAAAGACGTCATTACGCACGCGAAAGAAAAGCAGGGGCGTTGGGGCGTGGCCAATCCTGCGTCGCTTGAGCGCCAGGCAGCCGAAAAGCTGAAGACGGCGGCCGGCGTAAAAGCCGCCATCGTGCCCCATGAAGGCGGGGGCGACCTGATCATCAACGTCCTCAACGGCACGTTGGATTTTGGCATCGGCGAAATCCAGGAGATCCGCTCGCAGCTCGAGGGCAACAAGGTGCGCGTGCTGGCGACCTTCAATGTCGGCCGGCTGGCCAATTTCCCCGATGTTCCAACGGTCAAGGAGTCCGGCTACGATGTCGTGGTCTCGAAATTCCGCGGCCTTGCGGGTCCCAAAGGCTTGCCTAAGGATGTCGTGGCGATCTGGGAAAAGGCCGTTCCGCAACTTCTTGCGGATCCTGAATACAGGAAGAGTTATGAGCCGAAGAGCTTAGTGGCGGATTTCATGCCGCACGACCAATACGTGAAGTTCATCGCGGACTTCGGCAGTTCGTCGGAAACCTTGATGAAAGAAGCCGGGGTAGTGAAGTAAGCCCGCGAGCGATCCGCTCTCCCGCGGCTACCAGCAATGCCGGGAATATCCGACCGATGATAAAGGACCTCCTCAGCGGCGGCGTCGTTCTCGCCGTCGCTGGGGTCTACTATCTTGGGGCGCGCCAGATCCTGCACAGCAGCCTTGAGGATGGAGTGGGGGCCGACGGCCTGCCGCTGATCCTCACCGTCCTGCTGGCAAGTCTGGGTGTGATGCTGATTTTGCGCACTCTACTGTTCCCCAGCCCGAGCCGCGCCCGCAGTGCCCCTGCTGACGGCGGCGAATACCAGGCGCCTTTCCCCCGCGCGCTCGGATTTTTGGCGATCGCCGTAGGCTACGCCTTGATTGCACCCATTATCGGCTATTTGCCCGCCGTCGCCTTGTTGATCGCCGCCGTCGCGATGTACGAGGGCGGCATGAGGCCATCCTGGCGGCTGGCCATTATCGCCGTCGGCGGCGCCATGGCATTCTGGCTGCTCTTCGTGTGGCTGCTTGGCGTCAGGCAGCCGGCCGGCATGTTCTTCTAGGCACGCGGGCGCGTCATGGAGCAACTTGCCCAAGCCTTCACGATGCTGGTGACCACGCCCATCGTGTTCTTCGCGTTCGCAGGACTGATATGGGGCATCATCGGCGGCGCGCTGCCGGGAATATCGGCGTCGATCACCATGGCGCTGATCCTGCCATTTACCTTCACGATGGAGCCGGTCAATGCGATCGTGCTTCTCGCCTCGGTCTATATCGGCGCCGAATACGGCGGGTCGATCCCCGCCATCCTCATCCGCACGCCGGGCACCAATTCCGCCGCGGCCACGGTGATCGACGGCTACGAGATGAAACGGCAGGGTCGCGCCGGCGAAGCGCTGGGCATCTCCCTGTGGTCCGGCATCGTCGGCAGCCTGTTCGGCCTGACGATGCTTGTCATGCTCACGGAGCCCCTGGCGCGGGTCGCGCTCCTGTTCACGCCCATGTCCTATTTCGGGCTGGGCATTCTTGGGCTCAGCATCATTGCGTCGCTGTCGGGCGGCTCGCTGCTGAAAGCAATGATCGCCGCGGTGATCGGAGTCATGGTCGCGACAGTTGGCACCGACCCGATTTCCGGCGTCAGCCGGTTCACCTTCGGTTCGCCCGACCTTCTTAGCGGCATACCGCCGATTCTGATCATGATCGGCCTCTTCGCTCTCAGCGAATTGCTGCGTCAATCCGGTATGAAAGGACTCGAGGGCGACACGACCGAGAGCGTTCGCGTGAAGCTGCCGAACTGGCTGACCATGCGCAAAATCGGCAAGGCCCAGGGGATCGGTTGCATCGTGGGCACCTTCGAGGGACTGATGCCCGGGGGTGGCGGTTCGATCGCAGCCTTCCTGTCCTACAATGAAGCCAAGCGCTGGTCGCGCTATCGGTGGGAGTTTGGCAAGGGTTCGGTGGAAGGCGTCGCTGCGCCCGAAGCCTCCAACAATACGGTGGCGAGCACTTCGCTCATCCCGCTCTTGAGCTTCGGCATTCCAGGGTCGAACTCGTCCGCCGTTCTGCTCGGCGGGCTGCTTATCCATGGCCTCCTGCCGGGGCCGCGCCTATTCGAGCAGAACGCGGACGTGATCCTTGGCCTCTATACCGGCTCCTTCGTGGCAATCATCGCGCAGTTGCTGGTGGGGATTTTGATCCTGCCGCTCTGTATCTGGATGGTAAACCGGCCGAGGCCCTATCTGGCCGGATTTATTCTCGCCTTGGTTCTATCGGGCATCTACACCCTCAACAGCAGCATGGTTGATCTGGGTATCGTGCTGGTGACGGGCCTCATCGGCTACCTGATGGTCCTGATGAAGTTTCCGTTCCTGCCGACGATCCTCGGCGTGGTGATGGGACCGATCGTGGAATCGAACTACCGCCGCTCTCTGCTCCTGTCCAGCGGAGATCACGGCATCTTCCTCGAAGATTCGATCTGCGTGGGACTGCTCACCGTGTCCGTCATTTTTATCGTTATTTCGTTGGTACGCGAGGTTCGCGACACGCGCGCGGAGCGGCGCGAAGCGAAGGCTGCGTAAGTACCGGAATTGGCGGTTCAGGCGACGCAGCCGACCGCGCTTCCGTCTCGGGCGGCTGGCTGTTGCGCGGCGTCGTCAGGCTGCCGCGGCTTGTTCATGCGTTGCCGCAGCAGCCCGAGGAAGCGCTCCTGCGGCATGGGTGGGGCGATCAGCACCCCCTGCCCGAAATCGCAACCCATCACAAGCAATGCCTGCAAATCGGCGGCGGCTTCAATGCCTTCCGCCACCGCGGCGCTGCCGAAGCGGTGCGCAAGGTCGATTGCCGTCTGGCAAATCGCGGCGTTGGTGGCGTCGGTCGCGCAATTCTTGACGAAGCTGTCGTCGAGCTTGATTTCGGCGAAGGGCAGATCGCGCAAGCTGGAGAAGGAAGAATAGCCGGCACCGAAATCGTCGATGGCAATGGTGATGCCACTGACGCGCAACTGCGTCGCGATCTCGTGAGCCTGTTTGATATCGCGGACGATCTGGTCTTCGGTCACCTCGAGAATGATGCCCGGCCAGTGATCGGCCTTCGGACGGTTCTCGCGAACTATGGCGGGAATTGGCAGCTTGAGCAGGGCGCTGACCGGGACGTTGATGGCCAGATGTAGATTGAAGCCGGCGGCATCGAACGTGGACCATGTGCGCAGGGTGGAGAGCAGCGCATGCTCCGTGAGCAGCGCAATGCTTTCATCATCCGCGGCCGGCAGAAAGCTCCCCGGCAGGAGAACGCCGAGCGCCGGGTGCCTGATGCGCGCCAAGGCCTCGGCCCCCGCAAGGCATTTCCGCTTCAGATCGATCTTTGGCTGATACCAGATTTCGAACCAGTTGTTGCGCAGCGCCTCGGCAATCTCGATCCGCGGCCGACCATTGGGCAACATGGAATCGAGGAGCGAGCGCCGCTCGCTGTCGTCGAGATTCTCCATCGGGCCGGACCAGCGTCGTAGCTCGTCAGCCGCATCACGCGCTGTCATGAACAACCTCAATGATTGGTTGCACGTGACGATATACGCCCGATTACGTTAACTAATCGTAATTTGCCGGTGCGTTTGGGCTGGCCTGCTACCTGGCGTGGGGGCGCCAGCTTGCAAGCACAAGCGAGGCCCGCCGTCAGTGATTGTGCTGGCTATTCGGGCCTTCAGGCGCCGCCGAACCCGCGCCCATGCCCTCTACCGCATACTCGATCTCGACGGTGCCCGCCTTTTCGAAGACCAGGGTCCCTTTGACGCGGTGCCCTTCTACCAGCGGCGCTTGCAGCCCCTCGAACATCATATGCAGGGAGCCGGGGACCAGCTCAATCGTCGCGCCCGGCTTGAGGTCCAAGCCTTGATTCAGCATCCGCATCTTCATCACACTGCCTTCCATCCTCATCTCATGGATGCCCGCCTGGCGGGCCGTCGAGAGCGAGCCTCCGATCAGGCGGTCTGGCGTCGTGCCCTGATTTGTGATTTTCATATAGCCGCCGCCGACCTGCGCGCCCTTGGGCGTGGCGCGTGCCCAAGGGTGCGTGATGAAAATCGAACCGGCCCGGTAGTCGTGGGCAGCCGCGATCGTCGGCATCAGGATCAGCGTCGCGGCGTAAAGGAACAATCTGCGAGTCATCCTTGGCGCGATCTTCGCTTCTTCGATCTTGACGGGCGAGGTTTGATATAGCTCGCACGGGCGTGAACAAAAATGCCCAAAAAAGGCATCCGGCCATCTAAAGTCGGGCGGCCAGGCCATGCTATCCTTATGGGGTCACAGGTCCGGGATAGCAACTGAGCTGGAACATCGACGTGGCTGCCAAGCAATCTCATCGCAGCGAAACGACCGGGCGCATCGTTCTCTTCCCGCCGCGTTCTTCCTTGCGGAAGGGAAAGGCCCGGCATCCGGGCGCCGGGAAGAATCACGGCGAGGAAAGGGCAGCAATCGGCGATCTCTCGGAATATGAGCGCAGCAACCAAGCCGACGACTACCCGCGCCGGATGATCATCAACGCGATTGCCTTTGCCTTTATCCTCATGCTCACCATCGCAGGCGTATGGCTAGCGGAAACGATGGCCATGCTACAGAAAAATCAGGACTGCGCGCTCTCCGGCCGGCGCAACTGCATGGATATCGGTGCAGAGCTGCGCGACCGGTAAGCTCGCCGCGGCGCCTCAAGAAGCTTTGCCGTTCCCGAGCACCGAAAGCGTGACCGGGGCGAGACCGGAGAATCCAAGGACGCGGGCTGCGGCCGGCGAAAGATCGATGACGCGGCCGCGGATGAACGGGCCCCGGTCGATTATCCGCACCACCACGGACCGCCCATTCTTGTGATTCACGACGCGGACCTTGGTGCCGAAGCGCAGACTCCGATGCGCGGCGGTGAGATTTTTGGGATTTATGATTTCCCCACTGGCGCTGCGCGTACCCTTCTCGTTGTAGACCGAAGCGATGCCGGATTGGTGCGCCAGCTTTTTTGCCGCGGGCTTTTTTGCCTTTTGCGCAGCTGCCGAGGCTTCTGCGCAAACGAACGCGAGCATAAGACACGCTGCAACGACGCCACTGATGTATTTACGCACGACGCACGCTCCCCCAACTATTTTTCGGGACTATAGCGCCCTAAGGGGCGAATGGTCCCGATTACCGGCAATAACGGGAAATTATTGGGGTGAAGGGTTACCGCGGCTGCCCGGCCGTGATCGAATTTAGCCCCGTGTTCGATTACCCCCATGAACGCACCCCCCCGGAAACCGGTCGCTATTTTTAGCGCGCGCCTGCATCATGGTGAAGGGGCAAAGTTAGATTCCGGCTCACCTGCGGCACATTGGCAACGCCCCACTGGCATTGAACTCCTGCCGCCTCTTCGCTATACGGCTCAAACGACCTCGCGCGGGGGTTCGGCTGGCCGGACGTGTCCAGAAGCGGGCAGGACAGGGTCCGTAGGGCTTCCAAAACTTCTTTCCCATCAGAGATTTACCATGTCATCGACCTTTGACACCGTGGCCAAGATTATCGCCGAGACCTGCGATATCCCCGCTGATACGATCACACCGGAAAGCCACGCCATTAACGACTTGGGCATCGACAGCCTGGACTTTCTCGACATCGCCTTTGCCATCGACAAAGCCTTCGGCATCAAGCTTCCGCTCGAGCAATGGACGCAGGAGGTCAATGATGGCAAGGCGACGACCGAACAGTATTTCGTCATGAAGAATCTATGCGCCCGCATCGATGATCTGGTCGCTGCTAAGGGTGCGTGAACCAATCTAATGCAGATCGACTATTTCCAGCTCCTCGACCGCATTGTCGAACTGGATGTCCAAAATCGCACCATCCGCACCGAGGCGACGGTTCCGCTGACGAGCACCATCTTCGAGGGTCATTTTCCCGGCTATCCCCTGATGCCGGGGGTGCTGCTTCTAGAAACGATGGCGCAGACCTCGGGCTGGCTTATTATTGCGCTCACGCGGTTCGAACGGATGCCGTTTCTCGCCGCATTCAAGGAAGCAAAGTTGCGGACGTTCATCACGCCCGGACAGCAACTGTCGGTTTCGGCGAAGCTTGAGCATGAGGGTTCGGGCTACGCGGTGACCCAAGCTGCCGTCACGGTTGACGGCAAGGTCGCCTGCGACGCGGAAATCACATTTCGGGTCGTGGCCTTTCCTGCCCCGGAGCTTCGCGCTCACATGAAGGCGCAAGCCGCGCGTCTTGATTTCCCGATGGGAGCCGTCGCCGATGGCTGAAACCAGCCGCGAGGCATTAATCACCGGCATCGGTATCGTCTCTTGTCTTGGTGAAGGACCGCAAGCGCACTGGGAAGCGCTGGCCGCGTCTCGGCTGAGTGCGGATATGACAACCTTTGCCCCTTACATCGTCCATCCGATGGTGCCGCTTGAACTGGACAAACAGATACCGAAGAAGGGCGACCAGCGGCAGATGGAGCCGTGGCAGCGCATCGGCACCTATGCCGCGGGCCTTGCGCTCGAGTCCGCCGGCGTCAAGGGCAATGCCGAATTGCTGGCCCAGATGGACATGATCGTTGCCGCCGGAGGTGGCGAGCGCGATCTCACCGTGGACAGTACCATATTGAGCGGCATGCCCAAGGCGGCTGACCCGGGAGCCTTTCTCAACGAGCGGCTGATGAACGACCTGCGGCCGACGCTCTTTTTGGCGCAGCTGTCAAATCTGCTCGCCGGCAATATCTCAATCGTGCACGGGGTCACCGGCTCTTCCCGGACCTTCATGGGAGAAGAAGCGGCGGGCGTCGACGCGGTGCGGATTGCGCAAGCGCGTATCGCGGCCGGTCAGAGCGAGATTGTGCTGGTCGGCGGCGCTCATAACGGGGGGCGCAAGGACCTCTTGATGCTCTACGAATTTGGCGGCTGCAATCTGAAGGACCGTTTTGCCCCGGTATGGGAACGCGGGCCGAAAGGCGGATTCGCGCTTGGGTCGCTCGGAGCGTTTCTGGTGCTCGAATCGCGCGCGCATGCGGAGGCCCGCGGCGCCAAGCCGATGGCGCGACTTTCCGCGATCATTTCCGACCGTTCCGGCCGCCAGCCGGGGGCCGTGATCGCGACCTTGCAGCGCCTGTGGCAAAGCGTGGCGCAGCGGCTGCGGCCGGGCCAATATGCCGTGATATCGGGCGCCAGTGGCGTCGAGCCGGCCACCACCGAGGAGCGGACATTTCTTGCCGAGCATCCGGAAGCCCCCGTCCGGGCCACTGGGACCTATCTTGGTCACGGCATGGAGCCGCAATTCGTCATGAACGTCGCACTCGCTGCGCTGGCTGTGAGCCGTGCTAGTCTCTTCCCGCCCGGCGACAGCTCGGGGGTCGAGCGCCCCATGGGCGGAACCCTCACCCAGGCCGTTGTGACCGGGGTTGGACACTGGCGGGGCGAGGGCTTGGCGCTGCTCGATGCGGCAGGCTGAAGGAGGCGCGAATGGGATCGAAACGGGACAAAGCCGGACGGCCCATCGTCGTGGTTACCGGCGCGGGTGTCGTGACGTCGCTCGGCCAAGGCAAGGCCGACAATTGGGCCCGCCTCACCGCGGGCCAGTCCGGTATCCACGCGATCACGCGCTTCCCCACGGATAATCTTAAGACCAAAGTGGCCGGCACTGTCGACTTCCTGCCGGTGGAACCCTTTTCCGCTCCGGCCCTGTCGGAGCTGCTTGCAGACAAAGCGGCGGAGGAAGCCGTCGGTCAGGCGGCCATCGGTTCACGCGGCGACTTTCCCGGCCCGCTTTTCCTTGCCATGCCGCCGGTCGAGATCGAATGGAAGCAGCGCCGCGAAATAGCTTCTTGTTCAAACCAAGAGGACATGAGCTACGATGGGCTTCTGCGCGCCAGCGGCTCCGCGCGCTTCTCCCATTATCATCAACGCTTCTTGTTCGGCTCGGTGGCCGATCATCTTGCCGGCAAGTTCGGCACCAAGGGATCACCGATATCGCTCTCCACCGCCTGCGCCTCGGGCGCGAGCGCGATTCAACTTGGCATCGAAGCGATCCGCCGCGGGGACACCGACGCCGCCTTGTGCGTCGCCAGCGACGGCTCGATCAATGCGGAAACCTTGATCCGCTTTTCGCTCCTATCCGCGCTCTCGACCCAGAATGAACCTCCCGCGGCCGCGGCCAAACCATTCTCCAAGAACCGCGATGGATTTGTCATGGCCGAGGGAGCGGGGGCGCTGGTGCTGGAAAGTCTCGAATCAGCACAAGCACGCGGCGCCAAAATCTTGGGCGTCATGCAAGGCTGCGGCGAGATGGCGGATGCTTTCCACCGCACCCGCTCAAGCCCGGACGGCAAGCCCATCATCGGCTGCATCCGCAACGCGCTGACCGACGCAGGACTGACGCCGGACGACATCGACTATATCAACCCCCATGGCACCGGCACGTCGGAGAACGACAAGATGGAATGCTTAGGCGTGATGAGCGTGTTCGGCGAGCGGGCCAAGCAGATCCCGATTTCGTCCAACAAATCCATGGTCGGCCATACCCTGTCCGCCGCCGGCGCCGTCGAAGCGGTGTTCACGCTGCTGACGCTTGAGCACCAGCGCATCCCGCCGACGATCAATTACCATGTGCCGGACCCCGCCATTCCGCTTGACGTCGTGCCCAATACGGCCCGCGATGCCCGCCTGCGCCATGCCATCTCCAATTCATTCGGCTTCGGGGGGCAGAACGTCTCGCTGGTCATGGCGCGCGAGCCCGCCTGACGGATGCGCGCGCTCACTTTGATCGCCGACCGCAAGCTTGAGCTTGCGGACTTAGCCCCTCCCCCGCCGCCCGGGCCCGGCGAGGTGCAAATTCGCGTCAAGGCGGTGGCGCTCAATCACCTCGATTTGTGGGGCTTCCGCGGCATGGCTTTCGCCAAGCGCAAGCTGCCGCTGATCGTCGGCGCCGAAGCTGCCGGCGAAATCGCCGCCGTGGGAAGCGGCGTCTCGGCATTTCGCCCCGGTGATCGCGTCGTCATGTACGGGGCACTAACGTGCGGCAGCTGCAAGGCCTGCCGCGAAGGCCGCGACAATCTTTGCGAGAATGTCTCCGGGATCATGGGATTCCACGTCGACGGCTTTGCGCGCGAGCTGCTCAATCTGCCGGCCCGTCTCGTCATTCCCGTGCCGAAGGGCGTCAGCATGCGGGACGCCGCCTGCGCGCCCATCGCGTTCGCCACGGTCGAGCACATGCTGTTCGATAACGCCAAGCTGCAACCCGGCGAGACCATCCTCGTTCACGCCGGCGGCTCGGGCATCGGAACGGCCGCGATCAAGATGGCCAAAGCCATAAATTGCACCGTTATCACCACCGTGGGCGACGATGAAAAGGCGGAAAAAGCCAAAGCCATCGGCGCCGACCACGTCATCAATTACCGCACCGATCGTTTCGAAGGTGCTGTCCGTAAAATCACGGCGAAGAAGGGTGTCGACGTGGTGTTTGAGCATGTCGGCGCTGAGACTTTTCCCGGTTCCCTGCTCTCGCTCAAACGCGGGGGGCGCCTGGTCACCTGCGGATCGACCTCCGGACCGACAACCACAATCAATCTGATGCAGCTCTTCCAGCAGCAGTATAAGATTTTTGGGTCGTTCGGCGCCTCCATGCGCAACATCCGGGATAGCCTGGCAAAGATGGCCGACGATCTGCTGCCCGTGATCGATACCGAAGTCGGGCTTGCCGATTTCGAACGCGGCCTTGCGCGGATCGAAGGGCGCAAGGTGTTCGGCAAGGTTATCGTGAACTTCTGAAGGCGCTGCCTAGCTGATGCAAACAAAGCTCCGACACGCTGCGCGGCGCATGGCCCGGCGGGCCAAAAATATCGTCAACGTCGTCCTCGGCTGGCTGGCCGTCCTCTTGCTGAAGGCAATACGGCGAACCGATCCCCAACGCACGGTCCGTTTCGCTGGACGATTTTTGCGGCGAATCGGACCGTGGCTGCCGGAGCATCGCATTGGTCGCGCCAATCTGGCGGCCGCATTTCCAGATTGGCCGCCCGCAGAGATCGAGCGCGTGCTCGCCGGGGTGTGGGACAATCTCGGCCGCCTCGGCGCCGAATTCATCCATCTCGATCATCTCTTCAACTTTGACCCGGCGCGGCCGGATCTGAGTCGGATCGAATTTTCGCCTGAGACCAAAGACCGCTTCTTGCGGCTGCACGACGCAAAGAAGCCAGCGCTCATATTCGCTGCGCATTTGGCCAATTGGGAATTGCCGGCGCTTGCGGCTGCGGCCTTCGGCCTCGATACGGTGGTATTATTCCGTCCGCCCAATATCCCGAATGTCAGCCGTTTTGTCCTCGGCGTCCGCTTGTCCCGAATGGGACGGCTCATCCCAACCACGCTCGACGCGCCTATGCGGATCGCGGAGGCGATGGAGCAAGGCTCCCATGCAGGCATGCTCGTCGACCAATATTACACTCGCGGTGTCGACGTGACCTTCTTTGGCCGCCGCACCAAGGCCAATCCGCTTATTGCCCGCCTCGCCCGGCACATCGACGGCCCCATTCACGGCACGCGCGTGATCCGCCTGCCGGGAGACCGCTTCCGTGTCGACCTCACCGAGGCGATCGAACCGCCGCGCGACGCAAAAGGCGAGATCAACGTCGCCGCGACGATGCAGCTCATCACCTCGATCCTCGAGGGCTGGATACGAGAGCATCCCGAGCAGTGGCTCTGGCTGCACCGGCGCTGGCGTTAGGACGGCCGGGCGCGAGCGGCGTCAGCGGCCGGTTTTGATCCGCGTCCACAGGCGGTTCATCAGCCGCTTCGTCTTCGCATCATGCGCGACGTTGGTGTAAAGGCGCTCCAGCGTGGCCTGGTCCGGGTAGACGGCACGATCTTGCAAAATGGCCTTGTCGATGAACTTCTGACTCGCCAAGTTTCCATTGGCATAAGCGATGAAGTTCGTGTTCTTCGCTGCTACTTCCGGCTTCATCAAATAATTGATGAACTCGTGGGCCTCCGCCACATGCGGTGCATCCTTCGGAATGGCCAGATTGTCGAACCACAGTTGCGCGCCCTCTTTGGGAATAGCGTAGCCGACATCGACGCCCTTTTTGACTTCGGCAGCGCGGTTCTGCGCCTGCTTGATGTCACCGGAAAAGCCGACGACGAGGCAAATCTCTCCCGACGCCAGCGCATTGAGATATTCCGACGAATGGAACTTGCGCACGTAGGGCCGAATCTTCATTACTAGAGTGGCGGCCTTTTCGATATCCTCCGGTTTCGCGGAGTTGGGATCGAGCCCAAGATATTTCAGCGCCGCCGGCAGGATATCGTCGGATGAATCCAGCAGGTGAACGCCGCAGTCCTTGAACTTGGCGATGTTCTCCGGCTTGAAGATGATGTCCCAGCTGTCGATCCGTGCATCGGCGCCAAGGATTTCCTTCGCCTTCTTCACGTTGTAGCCAATGCCGGTCGTCCCCCACATGTAGTTGACCGCGTACTGATTGCCAGGGTCATAGGTCGCAAGCCGACGGGCGATCTCAGGCCAGGCATTGACCAGGTTGGGCAGCTTCGACTTGTCGAGCTTTTGAAAGACGCCCGCCTTGATTTGCTGTTGCAGGAAATTACCGGTCGGCACCACGACGTCGTAGCCGGATTTTCCGGCGAGCAGCTTGGTTTCCAGCGTGTCATTCGAGTCGAAGGTGTCGTAGGTGACCTCGATCCCGGTTTCGCTGGTGAAATCCTTGAGCACTTCCAGCGCGATGTAATCAGTCCAATTGTAGACGTTGACTACCCGTTTCTTGGTCTGCGCATGGGTGGAGCCGGCCAGCACGAGCGCGGCGGTCAGAACAAGAGCGAGCCGTGCGAAGGTCGAGCGCATGGTTGTCACCAACTCTTCACGTCCTGGTCGGCAGCCCTGCGGCCTTCCACGCAATGATGCCGCCGGCGAGATGCGCGTCGTAGCGGTATCCCCGTTCCTGCGCCGCCAGCGACGCCGTCACCGACCGCTTTCCGGACCGGCAGGCGAACACCACTTGCTTCTCGCCGGGATCAGGAATTGCATCGGGATCAAATGTGGAAAGCGGCACATGGGCCGCATCAGGATAGCTCTCTAGGGCGGTTTCATTCGGTTCGCGCACGTCAACCAGCAGCATCCGCCCTTCGCGCATTCCGCGCGCGACCTCCTCGGGACTGAGATCGCGCACTTTCGGCGGCGTCACATCGGACATGGCAGGCCTCCTTCGGGCGGCGGCGATCTTTAGCCTGTCAATAAGACCTGCCGCATGGTGCGTCCAGAGGCGCTTGCCCGCGCGCAACAAATCCAGAGATGCCAGGGACGTCCGATGCGGCGGCCAGCAGCATTTCGCCATTCAGATAGGTCTGAAATATAATTCCGAGAGGCGCCGACGTTTGGCATGGGCCTGGGCAATGCTGCACCGCAAAATGGGTTTAAAGGCGCGAAATGGTTGCATTCCCGCCCTTCGGACTTGCGCAGCAGAGCGCACTAAATTACGCATCTGCAACCACTGTCTGAGCCAGAATGCCGTATGGAAAACGTACATCAGCGTTGCGCCGCAGTTACGTTCATGCTCAGGTCGATGAAATATCGTGCAGTAGTGTAGGGAGGATTTCATGTTGAAGCTTGCGCTCGCGACAGCGGTAGGGATCACGACGGCATTGGCCACTCCGGCTGCTGCCGCTGGATTCCCTGAGAAAAATATCGAGTTCATCATTCCATTCGGCCCGGGCGGCGGATTCGATCGCACTGTTCGGATCGTTTCGCCCGCTATGGAAAAGATTCTGCCGAACAAGGTCGAGGTCCTGCCGAAGAATGTCCCCGGCGCCGGCGGCGGGAAAGGTTTGGCGACAGTCTTCCGCGCCGCGCCGGACGGCCACACGATCGGCATCGCCAACATGCCGGGGGCAGCCATCCCCGCCATCACCGGCGAGCCGGTCGAATACGACATCAATAAATTCACCTGGATTGCGCGGCTCGGGACCGAGGAATACATGCTGGCGGTTTCGGCGAAGTCAGATATCCGCACGATCGAGGATATCCAGAAGCTTGGCCGGCCGCTTAAGATACCCAGCACCGATTTCGGTTCCACAGCATACGCCGCGTCGGAGATTTTCGGCCAGGTTCTCAAGTTCCCCATCCAGCATCTGACCGGGTATAAGGGCACGAACGACTACATTGTCGGCGTGATCCGCGGCGATGGCGAGGCGACGGTCGCGCCGGTGTCGACCATGAAGCAATTCATCCAAGCGGGTGACATACGCGCTATCTTCACGACCGAAGCGAAGAGCACCGTTGCGGGCGTAAAAACCATCGCCGAGCTTGGCTATCCCGATCTCACCGGCCTCGGTGTGGAACGGTTTGTGGTCGGACCGCCCGGCATGCCAGCCGGGACAGTCAAGATTTTGTCGGACAGTCTGATGAAAGCGATCGCCGACCCGGAAGCTCAAAAGCACGCGGAGACGGAAGGTTTTGCGCCTCTGCCTGCTGATAAGGCCAAGGCCAGCGCCGATTCTACGCTTGCTCTGTATTCAAAGTACAAAGCAGCGCTTAGTAAGAAATAGAATACAGACAAGCGCTGACGAGGCGAATGAAGGAAGGGCCGCCGCGGCTGAAGAATCATGCTTGAGAGCACGTTGGCGGCCCTTCAGGTGATGTTCACGCTTTCCGGCGCGCTCTTTCTTTTTGCGGGCGTCGTCGTCGGTCTGATCTTCGGGGTTGTTCCCGGAATCGGGGGCACGACCGCCATTGCGCTGCTCATGCCGCTGACAATGGGCATGGATGCCAACAACGCGATGATGCTCATGGGTGGCATCATGGGCGCGGTTTCGGCCGGCGGTTCCATTACCTCGATTCTCATCAATACGCCCGGCGGAGCACCCAACGCAGCGACCTGTTTCGACGGCTACCCCATGGCTCAGCAGGGCAAGGCGGGGGCTGCCATCGGGGCGGCAGCCGCCGCCTCCACGCTCGGGGGCCTGATCGGCGTCGTCGTGCTGGTGGCGGTCATTCCGATTCTCAAGCAAGTCGTCCTGCTGTTTGGCCCCCCGGAATTCTTCATGCTCGCGCTCATGGGTCTCGCTGCGGTCGCGTTGGCGACGGGCGGGCAGTTCTTGCGGGGGCTGATCGCGGGCGGGATCGGGCTGATGCTGTCGTTCGTGGGCTATAGCGGAGTCAGCGGGACCGTCAGGTTTACGTTGGGGTCCGAGTATCTATGGGACGGAATTTCGCTCGTCCCCGCGCTGACGGGCTTGTTCGCGATCACCGAGATGATCGCGCTCTCAGCTTCGGGCGGCACGATCTCCAAAGATGCCACCGCAACCCGCGTCACAGGCGTGATGGAGGGTGTGTGGGCCTGCTTCACACACTGGAAAACTTTGCTGCAAGGCTCGGCGATTGGAACCGTCATCGGCGCCATCCCCGGCCTTGGCGGCACCGTGGCGGCTTTCCTTTCCTATACGGCGGCGATGCAGATATCGAAGCACCCCGAAACTTTCGGCAAAGGCAATATCGAAGGTGTCATCGGCCCCGAGGCCGCCAACAATTCCAAGGACGGCGGCTCGCTCATCCCGACCCTCGCATTCGGCGTTCCAGGCTCGGCTGAGATGGCGGTATTCCTGGGCGTGCTGGTGCTGCTTGGAATCGAGCCTGGACCGATGCTGCTGATCAAGCACGAAGGGGTGGTGTTCAGCCTTATCATCGCGCTGTCGGCGTCGTGCATCATCGCGACCGTGATCACGCTGCTGGTGACCCGGCCGCTTGCCATGATCACGCTGGTAGACGTGCACATCGTGGCGCCGGCGGTGATCGCGGTGTCGCTCGTGGGCGTCTATGCGCTGCAGAACAGCATCGGTGACGTCATGATGGCCGTTGCGTTCGGGATACTGGGTTATGTGATGATGAAGTTTAGCTTTCCCCGCATCACGCTGGTGATTGCTCTCGTCCTCGGCGAGCTTGCCGAGCGCAGCTATCATCAATCCCTCAACATGGCGGATGGCGACTGGACGATTTTCTTCTCGCGCACGACCTCGCTGATCCTGTTTCTACTGACCATCGGCTGCCTCGCATGGCCGGCTGTGCAGATGCTCCGCCGGCGGCCACGCCTACCGGAGCCCGCCGCATGACTTTCCCTGTCCGCCAGCGGGAATTTTGGGCAGCGATGTTCGTTCTCGCGCTCAGTATTGCGTTCCTGCTATGGGCAAGAAAGTATCCTGCGCCCGCCGGCACCATGCCGGTCCTCGTGGCATGGGGCACGATCTTGCTGGCACTGGTCGACGTCGCTTCGCAGTTCGAGACTCCCTTCGGCCGCTGGCTGCGCCGCTTGGTCACCGCGGACAGGATCGTCGAATGGAAAATGGAAGGCGATGAAGATCTACCGGTCAGCCGAATTGCTCTATCGGTCTTCTGGGTGCTGGCCTATCTTGCGGCGCTCTTCTTCGTCGGATTTATCATCGCCACACCCGTCTACATTTTCCTCTACATGGTCATACACGGCGGTCGCAGCATTCGCGACAGCGTGTTGGCGGCGGCCGCGACCACGCTGACGATCTGGCTCGTCTTCGTTGTTCTATTCCGCTATCCACTCTACCCGGGCTTGCTTTTCGGCGGCTATTGATACCTTGCCCCCGAGCCGAGGGATCAAATGGTGACCTGGGTACCGACCTCGACCACGCGCCCTGTCGGGATCTGGAAGAATTCCGTCGCATCGCTCGCTGACCTCGCAAGCATAATAAACAGGCGGTCCTGCCATCTGGGCATCCCAGAGTATGCAGCGGGTTTGAGGGATCGGCGCGATAGAAAGAACGACGTGGACATGATGTCAAAATACCAGCCATGTTTGCGCGCGATGGCGAGCGCTTTCGGCACGTTCGGAGATTCCATGTAGCCGAACCGAAGCGCGACGCGCCTGAACAAGGGCGAAATAGGACTAATCGTCACCCGGTCCTTGAGTGGCACCCGCGGCGTGTCCGTGATGACGATGGTCAGGATTACGTTGTGCTCGTGCAGCACCTTGTTGTGCTTGAGGTTATGCAGGAGCGCTGTTGGCGCAAATTCTGGATCGCTCGTTAAGAATACCGCCGTCCCCGGAACGATATGCGGCGGTTTCTTCTCGAAGCCGCGGATCAACGTATCCAGCGGGATTTCCGTGCGGCGCGTTTTCTGTGCAAGAATTGCCGTGCCGCGCCGCCAGGTTATCATGACGAGAACGACCAGCGTGCCAAACAGAACAGGGACCCAGGCGCCTTGCAGCAGCTTCATCGTGGAGGCCACCAGAAATGCGCTGTCGGCCAGGATGAACGGCGTCATCAACAGTGCCGCCGCCCAAAATGGCCACTGCCATAGCTTCCAGATCACGGTGAAGCCAAGTGGCCCCGCAACCCAGACGGTCGCCGCCACGGCAAGAGTGTAAGCAGCCGCGAGTTCGCTCGACGTGCGGAATAGTCCCACCAGCAGCATGACGCCGATAAAAAGTAGGAAATTGATCCGCGGAATATAAATCTGTCCGTAGTGCGCCTCCGAGGTGTGGCGAATTTCGAAACGCGGCAGCAAGCCGAGCTGGATCGCCTGCTGGGTGAGCGAATAGGCGCCGGTGATCACCGCCTGGCTGGCGATGATCGTCGCGGCGGTCGCAAGCCCGACCAGCGGCAGCAGCATCGATTCAGGCACGAGCCGGTAGAAGGGATTTCCGATGGCGGCCGGGTTGGCCAATACCAGCGCGCCTTGGCCGAAGTAGTTGATGAGCAGAGCCGGCAGCACCAAGAAGAGCCAGGCGGCCTGAATGGGTTTCCGGCCAAAGTGGCCGAGATCGGCATAGAGCGCCTCGCTGCCGGTGACGGCGAGAAACACGGCGCCGAGCGTCACCAGCCCGATCGTGCCGTGCCCGGCGAGAAAGGTGATCCCGTAGGCCGGATTGATGGCGGCGAGCACCGTCGGGTCGTCGGCGATATGCATGCCCCCGATCACGGCCACGACCAGAAACCATACCGCCGTGATAGGCCCGAACAGAGCCGAAACCCTGCCCGTTCCATGCGACTGCACGGCGAAAAGACAAGTCAGGATCACAAAGGTGAGCGGCAGCACGAAAGGCTCGAAGGCCGGCGTCGCAACCTGCAAGCCCTCCACCGCGGACAGCACCGAGAGCGCGGGGGTGATCAGCGACGAGCCATAGAACATGGCGGCGCCCACGATACCCAGCATGAGCACCGCGGGGGCGCGCCGGCCCAGCGCCCGAAAGGCCAGGGCCGTCAGCGAAAGTGTTCCGCCCTCGCCGTTGTTGTCGGCCCGCAACAACACCAGCACGTATTTGAGCGTAACGACGAGGATCAGCGACCAGAGGATGAGGGAGAGCACGCCGAGAATGATTTCCCGGCTGACCACGCCCCCGGCGGCGGCCGCGTTCGCGGCCTCGCGGAATGCATAGAGCGGGCTCGTGCCAATGTCGCCGTAGACGACGCCGAGACTGCCAAGGGTCAGTTTCCAAAAACTGCCCCTGGCGTAGGATTCCTCAGCCTCGGCCGTTGACGCAGTCGGCGGCGGCGTTTCTTCGATCTTTTTCATGAACTTGTTTGGCTCTCGCCGCGGCGCAAGGAAGGGGCCTTATATCACCGTCATCTGGCCCGCAATACGGCTTTCGATTGCGCGATTCAACCCAGCTAATGGACTAGGCAGGTCAGGCTCGCGGTATCGCGTGGGTTGCAGGGCGGGAATTGAAGGCACAGCGGTATCAGGGCGTGAAGCCCGGAGGCAGCGGCGGTTCCTCGCGCATCAATGTAATCGTGACGCGGCGATTGGCGGCGATATAGGGGTCATCGGGAAACAATAGCTGAGTATCCGCCTTGCCTGCCACCATGAATACGTGCCCGGAAGGCACGCCTTCTTCTTGCAGGATCTGCCTCACTGCATTGGCGCGATCCGCGGATAAATCCCAAGGCCCATAGCCCGGCTTCGGCGGCACGCGGCTCGCCGAGGTGTGCCCCACGATGGAAATGCGAAACGGCACGGCCTTGAGCGAACCGGCGAGCTTCCGGACAAGTTTGCGCGTGCGCTCGTTGGGTTCCCTGGAGCCCTCGGCGAACATCGAGCGGCCATTCTGATCCACAATCTCGATGTTCAGCCCGTCCTTGGTTTCTTCCACCATGATATTTTTCGATACTTCGCTGATTTCAGGCATCTCCTGCAAAGCCTGACGCAGCGACGCCGACGCGAGCACAAAGGAACGGTCATCCTTGAATTTTGCTCCATAGTTGCGGTTGCGGTCTTGCTCGTCGGGGCTTGGCGTCAAGGACGCCTCCTCGGGTGGGATATTCGCCGCGTTCTTCAGCTTCGGCCGCGTCGGCAAGCCGAGGATTTCGATAATGCCAGAATGGCGCACCCGGTCCTGCACGCCGAAGGCATCACGCATGGAACCGGCGACGACCTGAAGCTTGGCTTGGTCCTGCGTGGAAAATGCCACCAGCATGACGAAGAAGGAGACAAGCAGGCCCATGAGGTCCGCGAAGGTCACGAACCAGCCGTGACCGCCGTGTGCCACTGCTTTCTTCTTGGCCATGATCTGCGTCCGTAGCTGCCGGTGGTGCTGGAGACCGGCCGTTAGACCGGCGCCGGTTCGGCTTCCGCTTCCTCATGACGATGCCGCTCGGGCAGGTAGGCGAGCAGCATTTCCCGCACCAGCGTCGGGCTTTTGGCGTCACGGATCATCAGGATGCCGTCGATGATGAGGGTGCGGTTGATCTCTTCATCCTGCAGCTTGAGATGCAATTTGTCGGCGATCGGCAGGCAGAACAGATTGGCCACCGCCGCGCCGTAGAACGTCGCGAGCAGAGCTACCGCCATATACGGGCCAAGCTTGGATGGATCGGTCATATTGGCGAACATCTGCACCATGCCGATCAGCGTGCCGATCATGCCAAAGGCGGGCGCGCAATCGCCGATCGCGCGATAGATTTTCTGCCCCTCGTCGAGATGCGTGATGAAATTGTCGCGGTCGCGCTCGAGATTGTCGCGAATGAAGTCGGCGTCGTAGCCGTCGGCGACGAAACGGATGCCCTTGGCCAGAAATGCATCTTCCACCTCGACCTTTTCCAGGCTGATCGGGCCCTGCTTGCGCGCGATCTCCGCCAATCCGGCGATTTCGTCCACCAGCTCACGCTGCGTGATCCGGCGCAGCGAAAAGGCGTATTTCGCTCCAACCGGCAGCCCATGGAAGATCGACGCAAGCGGAAAGCGGATCAGGGTCGCCGCGAAGGAGCCCCCTAAAATCACAATGGCGGCATGGCTGTCCGCGAACATTCTGAGGTCGCCGCCCATCAAAATGAGGCTGGCAAGAACGAGAGCCCCAGCAAGGAGACCGAGGGTCGTTGCGATATCCATGAATCCCCCAAACGAACGCGGGCGCGCGCTTTCTGCGCAGACACCAAGAGACCCTAGCCCCTGCGCGCTTAAAGGACGGTTACCGGTTAAGGTCGCGATTCCCCAGGGATCGCCTCGCCAGGCGGCCACCGCACCGTTGAAATGCAAGGCTTTTCTGGGTCCGCCCCGCCCACAAGGGTGTCAGGATTGAAGAAGCCGCGGAATCTGCTATCCCGCGCAACTAAATGACAGGCTGTGTGAAGCGATGGCGGCATACGAAACATTCCCTCCGGCCGCGCGGGCCTTGGCCCTCCTGGCGGGCCTATTGCTGGCGGGCTGCAGCAGCAATTCATTGGGCTCCGGCAACTTCATTTCGTCCTTGTCAGGTCAGCCCGCCGCTGCACCGGCCCCAGCTCCGCCCCCCTCGCCGCCCGCGGACATGGCGGGGCGCTGGCGGTTCGTGTCAACCAACGGCGAAGCCTGCGGCATGACCTTCACTGCGCCGGTGGGAGCAGCGCAGGGCGCGGTCGCACCGGAAGGCGGCTGTCCCGGCAATTTCTTCACGAGCCGGCACTGGGTCTTTGAACAGGGCTCGCTTGCGCTGCTCGACCACAACCGTAAGCCGCTGGTGCAGTTGAAGCAGAGTCCAGTGGGCCGCTTTGAAGGCGAGACGGCCAACCGCGAGTTTGTCTGGCTCGAACGTTAGCGAGCCGCCGCGTCGATCATATCAATTGAGCCGGGGGGGACGGTCGCGATCGGCGAGTTCCGGCCGGTCGCCGGAAACAGACGCTGGCCGCGGATCGCCTGAGGCGGGCGCGCCTCCCGCGTCCGGCTTGGCGGCTGGCGTCCTCTCGCTCACCGCTTGGCGCTCATAGTCGCGATAGGAGAGCCAGCCAAACGGCAGGGACGCGAGATAAAGCAGCGTCCCGATGGTGAGCACCTCCCACGGATAGCTGATGAGAAGCGCGAGAAAAATGACGATCACAACAAAGACCGGCAGCACCATCTCGGGCGACACTCTTTGGCCGACCTTCTTGCCGGAAAGAACCGGAATGCGCGACACCATCAGCGCGGCGATCGCGAGCGTGTAGACCAGGGTCAGCGTCGCAGGCGCCTTAAACCAGCCGAGCAGGCTGAGATAGATCGGCAGAAGCACAACCAGCGCTCCGGCGGGCGCCGGCATGCCGGTGAAGAAGTTGCCGGCCCATGCGGGCTTGTTCGGATCGTCGATCATCACATTGAAGCGCGCAAGCCGCAGCGCGCCGCAGATCGCGAAAACCATGGCGGCAATCCAGCCGACATTGCCGAGCTGGTGCAGGCCCCAAAGGTAAAGGAATAGCGCAGGCGCACAGCCGAAATTCATGAAGTCGGCGAGGCTGTCCAGCTCCGCGCCAAATTTCGACTGCCCCTTTATCAGGCGCGCAAGGCGGCCGTCGACGCCATCGAGCGCGGCCGCGAATACGATGGCATAGAGCGCGAGCTCAAGCTTGCCCTCGAATGCGAGCCGGATGCCGGTCAACCCCACGCAGAGCGCGAGCAGAGTAACGAGGTTGGGCAGCAAGATGCGCACCGGGATCGGGCCGAAACGGCGGCGTTTGACCTCGGGGCGGTCAGGCTCGAAGGGCGTAAAAACCATGGCTGTCAATATAGCCTTTCCTGGTCCAGGCCGCCACCGGACGCCACCGCGTGGTTAAGCGGTCAATCGACGCGAAAACTGCGGCCGCTTTCCGCGAGGCGGAGATCAGCGATCACGGTCTCACCTGCGACCGTCCTCTGCCCCTCGGCGGCAAGGAACTTGCCCCCGGCCGGCAGGTAGACATCGACGCGGGAGCCGAAACGGATCATTCCCAGTCTTGCCCCGGCCGGGATGGTCTCGCCTTCGCGCACGAAAGTCACGATGCGGCGGGCTATCAGGCCGGCAATCTGCACGACGGCTATACGCATGCCCGGCGCGATGATGATGAAGGAATTGCGCTCATTGTCCTCGCTCGCCTTGTCCAGGTCGGCATTGAGGAAGGCACCGGCGCGGTAGACGACGCGATCGATGCGGCCGGCGGTGGGGCTCCGGTTGATGTGGCAATCGAAGACGCTCATGAAGATCGAGAGCCGCGGCAAAGGGGTGTCTCCCATCCCCAGCTCCTGCGGCGGCGGCGCCTGGGTGATCTGGCTTATGCGGCCATCGGCGGGCGCCACCAGGATGCCGTCGCGCACCGGCGTCACCCGTGGCGGATCGCGAAAGAACAGCGTGCACCAGATGGTCAACGCGGTGCCGATCCACCCAAGCGGCGGCCACAGCCAGAACAGGATCAGGCTGACGAGCGCGAAAGTCCCAATGAAGGGATAGCCTTCGCGATGGATCGGGACGAGCTGCGAGCGGATGGAGGCTGAAATGGACATGGGAAACTTCGGATACCTTTTCTTTTCAGATCACTCCGCCGCGTCGGCCGGCGCCAGTTCCGCGACGTCAGGCGGATTGCGATTTGAACCGCCCTCCTCCTCGGCGACACGGGCGAGCTTCTCGCGTGCTTCCTCGGCCTCGCGCTGGCGGTTCCACATGCTGGCATAGAGGCCAGCGGCGGCGAGCAGCTCCTGATGCGTCCCGCGCTCGACGATGATGCCCTTGTCGAGCACGATGATCTCGTCGGCGCCAACGATGGTGGAGAGGCGATGCGCGATGACCAGCGTAGTGCGGTTGCGCGAAACGCGGTCGAGCGCGTCCTGGATTTCCTTCTCGGTGTGGCTGTCGAGCGCTGAGGTCGCCTCATCGAGCACCAGGATCGGCGGCCCCTTAAGGATCGTCCGGGCGATGGCGACGCGCTGCTTCTCGCCGCCGGATAGCTTTAGGCCGCGCTCACCGACCTCGGTGTCATAGCCTTTGGGAGCCAAGCGGATGAAGCCGTCGATCTGCGCCAGGCGCGCGGCTTCCTCCACTTCGGCGTCGCTCGCTTCCCAGCGGCCGTAGCGGATGTTGTAGCGGATGGTATCGTTGAACAGCACCGTGTCCTGCGGGACCATGCCAATGGCCTCGCGCAGAGATTTTTGCGTGACGCCGCGGATATCCTGGCCGTCGATCAGGATTTGGCCGCCGCTGACCTCGTAGAAACGGAATAGCAGACGCGAAATGGTGGATTTGCCCGCGCCCGACGGCCCGACGATGGCCACCCTACGGCCGGCCGGCACTTCGAAACTCAGCCCCTTGAGGATCGTGCGCTCGGGATCGTAGGCAAAGACCACGTTATCGAAACGGATCACGCCATTTGTTACGGCGAGCGGCCGCGCGTCCGGCCGGTCCTTGATCTCCGGCTCGCGGCCAAGGATGGCGAACATGGTCTCGATATCGATGACGCCCTGCTTGATCTCGCGATAGACCATGCCCATGAAGTTGAGCGGCTGGTAGAGCTGGATCATCATGGCGTTGATCATCACGAAGTCGCCGATAGTGTTGGTCCCGTTCTGGATTCCCTGCACACACAGGATCATTGCCGCCGTCAGCCCGATGGCGAAGATGGTAGCCTGGCCGGCATTGAGGACCGCGAGCGAGACATAGGAGTTCACGCTCGCTACTTCGTAACGCTCCATCGACCTGTCGTAGCGTCTCGCCTCGCGCTCCTCGGCGCTGAAATATTTGACGGTCTCGTAATTGAGCAGCGAGTCGATCGCCTTAGTGTTGGCGTCGCTGTCGCTGTCATTCATCTTGCGCCGGATGCCGATGCGCCACTCGGTCGCGTAGTAGGTGTAAACCATGTAGAGCGTAATAGTGATAAGAATGACGACCACATAGCGCCAATCGAACACATAGAGCAGCACACCGATGATCATCAGGAATTCGATGATGGTTGGCGCGGCTTGCAGGATCACCATGCGCACGATGGTTTCGATACCGTTGCGCCCGCGCTCGAGCACGCGCGTCAGCCCTCCGGTCTTGCGCTCGAGATGGAAACGCAGCGACAGCTCGTGCATGTGCTTGAACGTAAGAAGCGCGAGGCGGCGCACCGCATTCATCGCCACCTTGGCGAACATGCCGTCGCGCGACTGTGTAATCAGCGCCATCAGGATGCGCATGCCGCCATAGGCGGCGGTCAAGGTCACCGGCGCGACCAGCGCCCAGCCCAGCCAGGACGGCGCAATGGGCGCGCTCCCCTGCCCGGTCAAGGCATCGGTCGCCCATTTGAAGGTGAAGGGCACGGAAATGGTCGCGAGCTTGGCCAGAAGCAGCAGCCCCATGGCCAGCATAACCCGCAGTTTCAGGTCGGGGCGGTCGGACGGCCAGATATAGGGCCACAGCCGGTGAAGGGTCGGAAAAAGCGAGCCCCCGCCTTCAGCGGAAACGTCCCGCTTCAGCGACCGGACAGATCGAACTTGAACGTCACTCATGCCATGTCCCACGTGCGCCGGCCCGCGCGCGGGGCAGACCGTTATCCTTCATATAGGGGATTCCGGGCCAGGGATCACGAGGCAAAGAGCCACGATGACGACCTTCCCGTGGCCGGCACAGAACCCTATTTGCTGCCTCCGCGTTTCCCGAGGCCGCCTTGACGCTCCCCCAAGCGCAATGCCACATCCAAATCATGAGCACCCTTCGAACCATTTGCGTCTATTGCGGCTCCGGACCCGGAAAAAACCCTGCCTTCGTCGCGGCCGCACGCGAGTTCGGAAAAATTCTCGCGGAAAACAACATCGAGCTTGTGTATGGCGGCGGGTCAATCGGACTGATGGGGGAATTGGCCAAGTCGGTGCTGCAACACGGCGGCAAGGTCACCGGGATCATTCCGGAGTTCCTGATCGAACGCGAGCGCATGTTGCAACAGGCGCAGGAACTCGTCATCACCAAGGACATGCACGAGCGCAAACGCATCATGTTCGAGCGCTCCGATGCCTTCGTGGCCTTGCCGGGCGGCGCCGGCACCCTGGAGGAGCTGGTCGAGCAGCTCACCTGGGCGCAACTGGGTCAGCACAAGAAGCCGATCCTCGCCGCCAATATTGAAGGTTTCTGGGATCCGCTCTGCGCGCTGCTCGAACATATGCAAGCCCTGGAATTCATCCGCCCCGGCCTTGCGGTCAAGCTTCTGGTCGCCGAGACGGTCGAGGACATCCTGCCGCGGCTGCGGGAAGCCTTGGCGCCGGTTGCCGAGCCGGAGAAGACCATGAAGACGGTGGAGCCTGAGCGGATGTGAAGTAGCCTCGTCCTGAGGAGGCCGCGAAGCGGCCGTCTCGAAGGACGAACCGTACATCCTTACCTCATCCTTCGATGACGCGCCCTCACGGGCGCTCCTCTGGATGAGGTAATGCCTAGTTTTACGCCGGCGCTCCGCTCTTGATCAGCTTGTAGACGATGGAGTCCATCAACGCCTGGAACGAGGCGTCGATGATGTTGGGAGAAACCCCGACCGTGGTCCAGCGTTCGCCATTCTCGTCCTGGCTCTCGATCAAGACGCGCGTCACCGCTTCGGTGCCGCCGTTGAGGATACGTACGCGATAGTCGGTAAGCTCGAGCTTTTCGATATAGCGCTGATATTTGCCGAGGTCCTTGCGCAGCGCGAGGTCGAGCGCGTTGACCGGGCCATTGCCTTCGCCGGCGGAGATCAGTGTCTCGCCGCCGATTTTCACTTTCACCACCGCCATCGACACGGCGACATGCTCGCCGACCGCATTGATGCGATGCTCCACATTGACGTCGAACTGCTCGACGCTGAAGAAATCCGGCACGCTGCCGAGGATGCGCCGCGCCAGCAGCTCGAAGGACGCCTCCGCCGCCTCGTAGGCATAGCCGATCGCTTCCCGGCTCTTTACTTCGTCCAGCAGCCGGCCGATGCGCGGATCGTCCTTGTCGGCCTTGATGCCGATGCGTTCCAGCTCGGCCAAGATATTGGATTTTCCGCCCTGGTCCGACACCATCAGCTTGCGCCGATTGCCCACGGTTTCCGGCTCTACATGCTCATAGGTCGCCGGGTCCTTAAGAATGGCCGAGGCATGGATGCCGGCCTTGGTGGCGAAGGCGCTTTCGCCCACGTAGGGCGCGTGGCGGTTCGGCGCGCGGTTGAGCATCTCGTCGAGCGTGCGCGAGGCGTGGGTGAGGCCCTTGAGCTTTTCGTCCGACACGCCGATTTCGAAACGCTCGGCATAATCGGGCTTGAGCTTCAGCGTCGGGATGATGGAGACGAGATTGGCGTTGCCGCACCGCTCGCCAAGTCCGTTGAGCGTACCCTGGATCTGGCGCGCGCCCGCGCGCACGGCGGCGAGCGAATTGGCCACCGCCTGCTCGGTGTCGTTGTGGGCATGGATGCCGACATGGTCGCCGGGGATGTGTTTGACCACCTCCCCGACGATCGCTTCCACCTCATGCGGCAGCGCGCCGCCGTTGGTATCGCACAGCACCACCCAGCGCGCGCCCTCGTCATAGGCCGTCTTGGCGCAAGCCAGCGCGTATTTCGGATTGGCCTTGTAGCCGTCGAAGAAATGCTCGCAGTCGAGCAGCACCTCGCGGCCCTTGGCCTTGGCGGCGCGCACGCTATCGCGGATGGAGGCGAGGTTTTCATCTTCCGTCGTCTCCAGCGCCACGCGCACATGATAGTCCCAGGTTTTGGCGACAAAGCAGATGGCGTCGGCCTTTGCTTCCAGCAGCGCGGCCAAGCCGGGATCGTTCGAGGTAGAGCGGCCGGGCCGCCGCGTCATGCCGAAGGCCGTGAAGGTGGCTGCGAGTTTGCGCTCCTCGCTGAAAAGCTGGCTGTCGGTGGGATTGGCGCCGGGATAGCCGCCCTCGATATAATCGATGCCGAGCCCGTCCAGCATGGCCGCGATGGCGAGCTTGTCATGCAGCGTGAAGTCAACACCGTTGGTCTGCGCGCCGTCGCGCAGCGTGGTGTCAAAGAGATAAAGGCGCTCGCGCGGCATGATCAGACAAACCTCGTATAGACGTAAAACGCCAACAGCAGTGCCGCAGCAATCACCACGAATTTGAGCACGATGTAATAGAGCCAGTGGCGCGGGAACGGCGTGTCCGGGCGTTTCATGATGCGCTCTCCTTGGCGGTGAGTTTCTTTTCCATGGTGGTGTTGGCAAGCCATTCGTCGCCGCGCAATACGGTATTGCGCTGCTGCGCGACGAAGCCGCGATGCTGGAAGAAGCCGCTGGCGTTATCGCTCGCATCCACGGTCAAGCGTGACGCGCCGCGCGACCGGGCGAGCTTTTCCACCGCATCGAATAGCATGGCGCCGATGCCCTGCCCCGCCGCGGCCGGATGCACATAGAGCATGTCAATCTGCTCGGAGGCGGCAAGAGAGATGAAGCCCAGCGGCGAGCCGTCCAGCGTGCCGATCAGCGTGAGCTGATTGCCGAGCCGTGCCGCGAAATCGGTCTCATCGGCGGCGGCGGAAGCCCATGCCTCCCGCTGCGCCTCCGTAT
>Ga0080064_1001513_pt1 | contig 46270 bp, 36 predicted proteins | sample Subgrocontami54m_FD_69260 | JGI IMG/M metagenome (GOLD analysis project Ga0080064, IMG submission 69260) | Subsurface groundwater microbial communities from S. Glens Falls, New York, USA - GMW46 contaminated, 5.4 m (SPADES assembly) (version 2) ...
CCAAACTATTTTCTGGGGATTTGGATTTGGCAAAACCGAGACTGAATTTCCCGCCCGCAGAAAGGGGTCTGGGGAATGAATGCGGGCGGGGTTCAGGATTCTTTTTTCGGCGGAGAAAGGTATATATTACAATCCTTACATTCTTCCAAATGGTAATGTAATATGGAATTAATATAACCCTGTTTTTGGGATAGGTCGAATCAATTAAATTACTTATATTAAATAAAAGAAGTTGTATTTTTTAATAAGCCCCCTAAAGATAATGATTCAAAAGAATTTCTCGATGCCTGGGGTGGTTAACATAGAAATTAAAAAGTAACACATCCCTACTTCTGACAAATTAGAATTTTTTCTAAAAGGCCTAGCCTCATTAAGGTCATTTATGAATCTCCTGAGAAATTTCTTCACCTAAGTTATTAAATATTTGCCGCAATTCTTTCATTTTTTCAGAATCCATTTCCTCAGATGATATTCTCTTTGCAATATTAGGGGAATCTTTAGTTACACCAAGATATTTTGATTTCTCTGGTTCACTTCTATAAGAGAATCCAGACCATTTTGTGCCTTTGGCGTCTGACCCAATCCAGATGGGGACATCTGGATAAGCTGTTTTTTCAAGATGTTCCTTGCTCCACATACCGTACATTGAAAAGAAAGTAATCTGACCAGGATTAACTCTCAAAGCCTTTGAAACTCCAACTATTTGTCTATAGGAAGTCATATTAGAAATATAATCGTCGAAAATTAGTATAGGACTGCCTTTTGCTGATTCAAGCAAAGAATTAATTCTTGCCATTAGGGTTAGATAATGGTCAGTTATTTGTTTACTGTAAGATTTGAGTGTTGCCTCGTCATCTCCCATTAAAAGACACTCGTCTGTAGCTTTTTTTAGGGCTTCTTCAAATAATGTTCCCTCTGCCATTTCATAAAAAAATGTTTCTGTAAATAAATATCCAGCGGCAGTCTTATCTTGATCAATATTTCTGTATGTAGTCAAAAATTGAATTTCAGGTTCATTTATTTGTGCCTTTCTATAAATCTTTTTAAGAATTGGTTTTACAGCATAAGCCATAGGTCGAGCTGTGGTATCTAAAAACGCCACGATAGCCGGCAGTTTTTCATTTGGAATATCACTTAGTTTATGCAAAAGTGTTTCAAGGCTTTCTTTTACAATTTTCTCATCCTTCTCAGTTAAAAGAGTTTTTGCTTCGTAACTAATTTGATTATTTTTTTCGATAGATTCCATTATATCTCAGTATTTAAAACTGATATCAGATTAACATAAGATCCATTAACTTTATCATTCAATTCGATCAAAAAATCCCCAATTTTTTCTGGCGTTATATTGATTTTAAACTTATTAAATAGGTGCTTACGGTATAACGGATCTTGTAAAATCTTTACTCCTCCGTCTGCATTTACATTTGTCACATCTTGGTCCTTTGTATCAAAAAAGTATTCATAATTAAGGCACAACATGAGAAGTTCGTACCCAAAATCACTAAGTGCATCATGTTTTTCTTTGTTTGTATCATTAAAAACGTTGAGCAGATCATAATCAACAATGCGAATATGATTTGAGTAATCTATTCCCATATTACCATATGTAGTAATTTCTGGAAAAACATTAAATCCTTCTTTCCCTTTCAACACTTCTTTGATATCGTTTATTAAATTAAGTATTTCTTTTTTTAAATTTTCTTGTTTGACAATAAAATTACAAAAATCCTCGCTTTTATACATCGTCGACGATGTAAAAAACCCTCTAAATGGAATCTTAGCAGTATATTCTGCAAATACTTTATTTCCATCTTTTTCAAATTTAATTATTTTCATCGGGGGTACAATGTGAGGCATGTCCAGAAAAATATCTCGTACATATTGCCATTGACTTTTAATAGTTTCAATAACTTCTAGTTGATCGGAAATTGTCTTAATAAAAAAATTTTCATTTTCCCTTTCTTCGTATCCCACTTCTTCTCTTTGAAATTTATGGCTTCCAATATTAAATTGATTAGGAATATTCTTTGTAGTTTCAGGATTTTCCATTTTTAGTGACTCATCATTTACCTCTTGCCAAGCAAAATAAGTATCTTTATCCGTTTGATGTTCGCTGTAGCCCTCGGGATTATATTGATTTTTATTCAAAGTAACCGAAAAACGATATACTTTCGTTTTAGTCATAAGATCTGGATAACTTGGAGATTCTACAGTTTCTTCTGTCACGTCTCCTGCACTAATTTGTAAATTACCTGAGACACCTAATTCCTCACCCAACGCTCTTCCAACCATCTCTTCATTCGGCTGTTCTTCCGCTTTTAATTTTTCTGCAAGGGATACTTTCAAGTTCCTCACTCTCTCTCGTCCATCTTTAAAAACTTGTTTATTTTCATTTAGTTTAAGACGTTTACCAGTAATCTCATCAATGTAGTAAACATCAATTGTCGCAATTACTAATCTACGAATAAGTTCACCAGAAGGTTCAACTTCTAAAACTGTTTCACCTTCTGCAATTTCTTTTAATAAGTGGTCTATTGTTTTTGTGCCGCCAATTCCCCATTTTTCTGGCCTGATCTGATACTTCTGTAGTAGCGACAAAGTAGAACTTCTCAGCTCATCACTAAGATCATTTTTTTCTGTAGTAGTGTCATGAATCAAAGCCTGTTCTTCTGCAATCTGCAGAAGGTCAATTGCTTCTTGCATATTCTTGACTTTTCCCTCAGCCATCATTTCTTTAGCTTTTTTATCAATTTCAAAAGCTTCTTCGTGTAGGCGATTGATATCAAATTTTTCTGAATTGTTCATGGGGAGTTTAAAAGTTTAAGAAATGCGTGCATGGGAGAAGCAAGTATTTTTACTCTACCTTATCATATCAGTTTTTCTAATTATCGATCAGACTTAAGCTCTTAGGGCGGCTATGATATTTTCTTCTGTTAAATTCAAAACGGAAGGTTTTCCTTTAGGCATAATGCACAGAGCATATCACATTCAGAAAAGTTGTATGAGATTTGGGGTACCTTCTATAGTTATCTACTTTTATTTTTAATCCATTCAAGAACTTCTTCTATGTTAGCACCCTTATTAACACCTCTTCCATTTGGATTTTGAAAAGATATGCGACCATTCTGATCATTACCAAGCATTGTAGTTACGGCTTCATGAAGTAAATCTTCTTGTTCTGAAACCTCCTTAGGATCATATTCTTCCATCCAAACCTCACGTTCCATAAAATGACCTTGTCTCACTCTGTTATCATAATAACCCCCTCCTGCAACTCTGGGCATGCTACCTTCTTCAGGTGGTTGTTTTGATACATAAAAATAATGATCTAAACTATCCTCTGCACTATTATCGCTATAGTAATAGTATCCCTCTGGCGTTGGTAAATATAGAGAATAACCAATATAATTTGCTGGCCATGAATCTGAACTTTCGTGGAATTGTTTACTTATCTGAAATGGTAAGGTAATACCTAGTGCCGACTTCAACTTATCAAAAGTTTCAGGATCAAAGGGGTCTTTTTCTTTAGGTCGCCTGTCTAATTGAGCTAATTCCGCAACATTTTTTTGACGCAATCTTGAGCCTTCGATTTGCTTAGGGGACATCGTATTTTCTGCCTTTTGTATTTCCTCTGTACTTGGTACATATTTTTCCTGCATATTTTTCCACATTTCTCTTATGTGGCGATAGCCAATTTCGAGAATTGAGATTAATTTTTAATAATTTTATTACCTAAAAAACTTACGAGTCACGTTTCTTGCCCTTTCCATGTACAGAAAAACTCGCTTCGTTAAACTTGTAAAGGCTAAAAACAAATTCCTGTCTTTTTAATTCTTCGTAGGTTATTTTTGCCAAACCCGATAATGCATACATTCCGTCAGAATTTGAAAATATCACTTCGTTAGATAAAACCTCACTCTTGTCTTTTATGAGTCTCATCTCTAACGCTGGAGCTGTGGTTTCCAGTGATGTAGAAGTAGGCTTGTACTCTAGTTTTATAAGCCACTCTCGAAGCTCTGATGCTTCTTTTTGATCATCAGACATCATTTCCTCAGCCCTGTTCACTTCTTCCTCACTTGGTTGATATCTTTCTATTGGCATAATTTTATGTTAATCATTATTAATATTTGTAAGTGTACCCCCCCAACACTTTTGCAATACCCCCTTATTTTATCAAATCATCAACGCTAACATCAAGGGCTTTCGCAAGAAAGATTGGCGACATCGGCCATTCTCGCCTTAACTATTATAATGCTACACCAAAAATTAAAATTAGCAAAGAATAAAGTGGGTTTAATTGGTGTTGTGTGCACATTGGAGGGAGGGGCATAACACAACTCCACTCTTGAGTTCTGTGGCGCATCAGCGAAAAAAGAATCCTGAACCCCGCCCGCATTCATTCCCCAGACCCCTTTCTGCGGGCGGGAAATTCAGTCTCGGTTTTGCCAAATCCAAATCCCCAGAAAATAGTTTGGCAAAACCGAGTCCACCGAGTTAGCACTAGAATTCCGTCAGTTTCCTCCTTAGAGGAAACTCGCCCGAGCTTTCTCCGCGCCATTCCAAAAAAAATTCAAAAACCGCCGCAAACAAAAAAGCATGGATGCGGGGAAATGCGAGGGCGGAACGACGGAGCGGGAACGGAAGCGAGGCGAGACGAGCACCTGTAGGTGCTAGGCGAGTTTCGCTGTAGTGGACGCTACGGCGTGACGGAGTTCGTCGTGGAGCGTACAGATTAGTTTGGCTTCACCACGCGCTCCGCGCGTGCCACATCATTTGTTTTGAAAGTAGGTTCTAACTTGGTACAATAGAGACACCACTCGTGCAGGCGTAGCTCAATAGTAGAGCACCGGTCTCCAAAACCGAAGGTTGGAGGGTCAAAACCTCCCACCTCCGCCACCGTTTGCGAGCCCGTAGCTCAGCTGGATAGAGCGCCTGCCTTCTAAGCAGGATGTCGGGGGTTCAAATCCCTCCGGGCTCGCCAACCCATGCCCCACCTTGAGTGGGGCCTTATTTTTTCAAAAAAATATGCTAAATTTTAATAGGGGGATGACTGAGTTACAATAGGTGCATGGGCCGCAACCCATGATAGGCAGGGTAAATCCTTACTCCCTCCTCCAACCCGCGAAGCGGAGCAGCAACCGCCGTAGGCGAGCAGTAACCCTCGAGCAAAGCGAGAGGAGCAATCGTCGAATGACGATGGCCGTATGGCCGTGGTCGTATGACCGCAACCCACGAAGCGGAGCAGTGGTCGTATGACCGCAACTCCATCCCACCCACGGTGGGGCTTTTTTTTATGGAATTAAAATGATAATTTTAAATATGAAATGGAGGGTTCGCCTAATGGTATGGCACTGGTTTCGAAAACCAGCGGGAGCAATCCCTTATAGGTTCGAGTCCTATACCCTCCGCCAAAGTATGGTAAGATATTAATACTTTTAAATACGGAGGATTGGCCGAATGGCTAAGGCACCGCTCTTGAAAAGCGGCGGGCGCAAGCCCTTGTAGGTTCGAGTCCTACATCCTCCGCCAGAACTATAACTAAACCAATGAGAGGTTTTTCTTTCTTCAAGGAATTTTTAAAAAACTGGAGAAGCGTAAGTTCCATTACTCCAAGCTCAAGATTTTTGGTTAAAAAAATGCTTCAAAAAATAGACTTCTCTAAAACTGGAACCATAATTGAAATTGGAGCCGGTTCCGGTGTGTTCACTAAAAAGTTGCTAAAAAAGATGCGTCCCGATTCTAAACTAATCGTCTTAGAAACAAACGGGCTCTTTTGTAACAATTTAAAAAAAATAACCGATCCCCGATTGACTGTCTATAACGATTCAGCATTAAATCTAAAAAATTATTCCGTACAAAATAGTATTGATTACATAATTTCAGGGATTCCACTTGCAAACATAACCAATCAGGACAAAGAAAATATCCTAAGTTCATCTTTTAATTCTCTTTCTTCTGGTGGTCTTTTCGTCCAATTCCAATATTCAAAAGAATCTGAAAAAAAATTAAAAGAAATCTTTGATGAGGTGACTGTTGGTTTTACTCCCCTAAACATTCCTCCTGCTTTTGTATTTTATTGTTTAAAAAAATAATTTTGATGGTCAATCAAACTGAATTTGAGAGTTACGCTGAAATACCAAATCCATAGTCCTGATTAAAAACCACAAAAATGATAATATTGTTAGATATATGCCCTACACGATTAATTTAAGAAAAAAACAGGAGAAAAATAAACCCCGAGCACTAATAGAAAAAAGTACTCCCCCACCAATACCCATTAAGCCTCCGGAAAAAGAGATTGTTTCTACGATGCCTCCGGTTAACAGTAACGAATCCAGAAAAACAATATCGTGGGAAGCACCTTCCTTCCACCATAACCCTCAAAAAAAATACATCGCCATCATGGCAATTATATTCTTATGTGGAGCCGGTGCTGTGATATTTTATTTGGCCGATATACTGACCGCCATAATGTTAATCTTATCATTTATAGTCCTAATACTTTATGCCAACAAAAAACCCAGCCTAATCAAAATAACTGTTAATCAAGCCGGAATAATGATAGACGACAGAAATTATTTTTATAAAGAATTAAAATCATTCTGGATAGATTATAATATTGATGGTCCCAAAGAATTGAGTTTAGAATTCAAAAAGTGGTATATTCCTTATGTGCAAATTTCCATCGAAGATGAAAGCCCCGTAGAGTTGCGTTCACTAATGATCAATTTTATACCCGAAAAAGAACATGAAAAGTCCCTAGCAGACATAATCAGCAGGAAAATAGGGTTGTAAAAACATGGGCGAACCGAAATTGGTCTTAGTGCAAGAATTTAAATCACTCCTGATGGCAAGGAAAATAGAAATTAAAATTAAAAATATGAAAAGAAAAGATTATATAGAAAAAATCGTAGCAGATGGGTATATTAAATTAGCCAAATAAATTAAGTCCCCGTAGCTCAATTGGATAGAGCGTCAGCTTGCGGAGCTGAAGGTTGGTGGTTCGAGCCCTCCCGGGGACACAATCGTTCAAAGCCGACGACAGGGTGTCGGCTCCCCGACTTCCGACGTCGGGGCGGATAGGACACGGGATTGCGGATCCCGTAATAGAAGTTCGATTTTTCTCGAGGGCACCAAAACAGAACTCAAAAGCGGTCCCATCTTGGGACCGCTTTTGAGTTTGACAGACGTTGAGCTGTAATAACATTCTTACCAACAACGTCTTTATATTACACAACGGAAATGGTTCACTCTCCCCTATCCAGCATGGGGTGAGGTGGACACAACTTTAGTCTCAACAAATGACAACCCCACAACAAAATTACAAAATCATACACCACATAAACAAAACCTTAGACTATTGGTCCAGGAAACCAATAACAGTTGTCCTTGGTGGCTTAGCTATAACATTTTTTATGACAATGATGTTAATAGGGAGCGCACTATTTTGGATATCTGGATTAGGTTTCAATATAGGCAACGCCCACAGTGTGCAAAGTAATTCACAGACAGCCTCATCTGGTCTAGAAACAATAAAACGTATGGTTGGCAACGAACAAGTTTGGTCAGAAAATATCCAAAGAGAATATGCAGATTTATTTCCAAATGAATTTGCCGAATCAAGATTAATAATACCCAGCTACAACGATAATTTTGTTGGACAAAAACACTAGAAATGCATCTACAACATAATTAAATGTATAGTAATTTTAATTTCTCAAGTCCCCTGTGAATCTGTACGGCAAGACTATTTTTTGACTTTCCTGTCACAAGAGACATTTCTTCAAGAGACAAGTCTTGGACATATTTCATCCGCATGACCTTTTGATAAGTTAAGGAAAGACGCTGAATTAAAAGAAGTGCCTTCTTGCCATCCAATATATCCAATAGGCGGTTTGAATCCTGATCACTAGGTTCAAAACCTTTTTCAAGCAAAAGTTCAAGTGAAGTACTCTTGCGTTTTCTATATTCATCCACAATAAGATTATTAAGGACGTGATAGAGAAAAGACTTCATCAAATCAATCTTTCCACCCTTAAGCAGATAGTTCCAAGTTTTTATAAAAGTATCTTGAACCAAATCTTCTCCGGTCTCATGATTATTTGTCTTGAAAAAAGCATAGGCATTGAGCTTTTTGTCAAAGTCACGATGAGCCGTCGTTAATATCAATTTTTGCCTCGTCTCTTCCTTAGGAGTCATAATATTGCCTTTTTAAGTTTCCTAATTTTAACACATTGTTTTATGTCAGTCAATCATTCGTAATGGTTCAATAGCTTGGAATCATCTCATGGGGTGGTCGTGTCTCATCTTCCAAACAACTTGAGCTCTTGTAATGATCCACGTGTTCCAACGTCGTATTAAGGATATGGGTAAAAACATCAAAACAATCGGGTCAGACTTTGTTGAGCGCCTCTGGGAGGAAAGTTGGACGTACATAAAAACTGTGGTTGATATCGTGCGTGAGCCAGTTCTAATTCTTGATAAAAACCTTCGCGTCATGGCAGCCAATGAGTCTTTCTACCGGACATTTCAAGTTGAAGCCAAAGACACTGAAAATAAAATTGTCTATAAACTTGGTAACGGTCAGTGGAATATACCCTCACTTCGAAAACTAATTGAGGACATTCTGCCCAAAAATACCTTTTTTAAAGGGTTTGAAGTGGCTCATGAGTTTCCGTTTATCGGACGCAAAGTAATGATTCTAAATGCTCGCCAAATTCACTTCAAAGATGACCCAACCTCAAAACAATTCCCGCCAATAATACTCCTTGCGATAGAAGACGTTACAGACATGATGGTTGTTGCTGAAACACTCGCCAGTCACGCCCATCAGATGGAAAACAAGTTTACCGAGAAAGCACAAAAACTAGAAACCCACATCAAAAAATTAGAGGTAGAAATTAACCAACTCAAAAAAAATAAATAATCAATGAAAATACTTACAAAACACATAGCAGTAACCCTGTTTACCGTTTTATCAATATCTGCCCTTTCCGAAACTGGCCTGGCAATCACCAGTATAGATTTGGGTACGGCTGAAAGCTTTGCTGTACTCGGATCCTCAACCATAACGAACACCGGCTCCACCATATTAAATGGAGACCTTGGATTAAGCCCAGGAACTTCAGTCACGGGCTTTCCACCAGGTATAGTTAACGGGACCCAACATGTAACCAATACTGTAGCTGGCCAAGCTCAAATAGACCTAATCACGGCCTATAATTCGGTCGCCGCACAAACAGGTTCCATAACAATCTCTGGTGATTTGGGCGGTCAAACCTTAACACCTGGCGTCTACAAATCTACATCTTCACTTGGCCTAACAGGAACCCTAACTCTAGACGGACAGAATAATCAAAATTCAGTATTTATTTTTCAAGTTGGATCTGCCCTAACGACATCATCTGGAAGTAATATAAATCTCATCAATGGCGCCCAAGCCTGTAATATTTTCTGGCAAGTTTCCTCCTCTGCCACGCTCGGTACCAATTCTAATTTTTCTGGAAACATCCTCGCTTTTACATCAATAACGGCAACCACCGGCGCTTCCGTTAATGGTAGGGTCCTAGCTCTCAATGGTGCGGTTACTTTAGATACTAGTCCAATTACCAAGCCTGGGTGCATAATTGTAGTTGCAACTCCTACTCCCACTCCCACCTTATCTCCCACTCCCACCTTATCTCCCACTCCCACCACTACTCCTACCCCAACCACTACACCAACTCCTACACCAATCCTTGTACCCGGCTTACCAAATACCGGACTTGGACAAGGATCAACTGAACAACCTTGGAGATTTTCCGTGCTTTCTCTAGGATTATTTACACTCCTAATAATCTCTATAAAAAGACAAGTGGCGCTAAAATAAAGACTTGAGTTCAAAAACACTCCAATTAGGCTTAGTGGTCATAGTTATAGTTGGGCTAATTTTTTTGTTTTCTCAATTCAGACAAAAACCCACCAGTCCAATGGTGGTCGGCACACCTTTCAATATCAAAATCCCCAGCATCAATGTAGATGCTGGGGTTGAATATGTTTCCACAGCGTCCGATGGAACGATGGATGTACCTAAAAATCCCCTCAACACGGCCTGGTATAAATTAGGTCCACAACCAGGAGAAATCGGTAGCGCTGTTATAAATGGTCACGTTGATTGGGAAAATCGGTCTGACGCTGTCTTTACATATTTACATAATTTAAAACAAGGTGATAAAGTTATCGTCCAAGACAATCAAGGACTAGTGACTTCGTTTACTGTCCGCACAAGCAGAACATACGATCAAAAAGCTGATGCCTCAGAAATATTTATATCCAACGATGGCAAGGCCCATTTAAACCTAATCACCTGCAAAGGAGTATGGGATAAAAATTCTAAAACCTATTCCCAACGTCTCGTTGTCTTTACGGACAAAGAATAACCGGCCATTTTATTTAAACTTATAAAAGAGTATAATAATGGCCAAATGATCGACCTCTCTTTACCCATAGAAAAACTAAAAAATGTGGGGGCCAGAAATCTCCCGAGACTGACCAAGCTTGGCATAAAAACCGTAAAGGATTTACTCTGGCATTTTCCTGTCCGATATGAAGACTTCAGCCGAGTCATATCAATCTCCGAGATTGAGCCCGGTCAAAAGGTAAATATCCAAGGAGAAATAATAAAAATAAGTAGCCGAATGATTTTTCCCAAAAGGATGTCCATAACAAATGCTTTAGTTGGAGACGAAACCGGAGCAGTCAAAGTAGTTTGGTTTAATCAGCCATTTATTGCCAACTCTCTGCAAGAAGGAACCTTGGTTAGCTTGGCAGGTAAAGCAAATTTAGATAAGCATGGACTTTATATTTCTAGCCCAACTTATGAAAAAATACAGGGCATTGAATTCAAACAATACAATCTTACTCATACGGGAGCTCTAATTCCGGTTTATCCGGAAACCCAAGGAGTCACTTCTAAATATCTAAGATTTTTAGTTAAACCAATACTTCAAAATATAGATCTGATTGATTCATTGCCAGAAAAAATTGTTAGAAAAAACAATCTTCTTTCTTTGAATGAAGCAGTTCACAAGATACATTACCCGACAAACACCGCAGAGGCTGATATGGCAAAAGAGCGACTTGCCTTTGATGATCTCCTCTTGTTCCAAATGAAGGCCCTGCTTGAAAGAAGAAAATTAAATCAACTAAAATCCGCCCAGATAAAATTTGACCAGAAACTTATACAAAACTTTATTTCAAAACTACCATTTGAACTGACTAAGGATCAGAAGGTTTCTGCCTGGGAAATCCTTAAAGACCTGCAAAAGACCTACCCCATGAACAGATTGATGGAGGGTGATGTCGGAAGTGGAAAAACCGTTGTTGCTCTAATCGGAGCAGTGCAGGTTGCGAAAACGGGATATCAATCAGTTTTTATGGCACCCACGGAAGTTTTAGCCAATCAACATTTTGGGACGATTACTTCTTTAATTTCCAATTTTAAAATAAACATAGGCCTCCTTACTGGTTCGGTTGCCAAATTTAACGATAAAACCATCACCAAAGATTCTCTTAAAAAGAAAATCGCTAGTGGTGAAGTGGACATTGTAATAGGAACACATGCTGTTATACAAAAAGATGTTTACTTCAAAAACCTCGCTCTTGTAATAATAGACGAACAACATCGTTTTGGAGTTTCTCAGAGATTCGCATTAGTAAAACACGACGATACGAAAACTGTTCCTCATCTTTTATCAATGACCGCAACCCCAATCCCCCGCACTCTTGCCCTTACAATTTACGGCGACTTGGATATCTCCATCATCAAAGAAAAACCCAAAAATAGACAAAAGATTATAACAAAAGTTGTTTCTCCATTAGAAAGAAAACTAGCCCATGACTTCATAAGAAGCGAAGTCTGTTCCGGACGACAAGTATTTGTAATTTGTCCACGCATAGAACTCGCCGACCCAAACAAGGAAATTAAGGGCAAAAATGGCCAATCCAAAATGAATATTATGTGGGCCGAAGCAAAAGCAGTTCAAGAAGAATACAAAAAATTATCCGAAGAAATTTTTCCGGATATTAAAGTTGCGATGCTTCACGGAAAAATGAAACCAAAAGAAAAAACCGAAATTATGGATAATTTTAAAAATAAAAAATATGAAATTTTGGTCTCTACTTCGGTAATTGAAGTTGGGGTAGATATACCAAATGCAACAATAATGATGATAGAAAACTCTGAAAGATTCGGACTTGCTCAATTACACCAATTCAGAGGCAGGGTCGGGAGAGGAGAACATCAATCTTATTGTCTTCTTTTCTCTTCCACACAAGACAAAACCATAAACAAAAGATTAAAAGCCCTAGTTGAATGTGACGACGGATTTGAACTAGCAGAAAAAGACATGGGCATTCGTGGACCTGGAGAATTTTTCGGAGTTAAACAGTCCGGACTCCCCGATCTAGCAATGTCGTCATTGGCAAATGTTGAACTAATTAAAAAAGCCCGGCTTGAAGCCCGGCTTCTACTGAAAGAAGATCCGGAATTAAAAAACTGCCCCCTCCTAAAAGAAAAGTTAGAACATTTCCAGCGACTTATCCATTTTGAATAAATAAAATCTCTGCTTTAGCGGAGTTATTTTCCATTCAACTTAAATTGATTACAGCCAAACCGTCTTTGGGTCATAACACGTATAAGTTCACAAGCTGGCCAACTCACATGTTCCGTTCCATATATGGCTATCATCTTTCCTCTTCTCAAAAAGTTCCAGTTATTGACAACAATCTGACACCTTCCAACGTCTGCACCATCACGGTCACCAGCAATCTTAGTAAAACCACTGAAATCCCAATGTTTACAGTTACCGCACGTCCTTGGTATTCTGACTTTTTTATTTCTCCCAACTCTTGGTAAAAACGGACTTGGTAAACCATATCTTTTCTCAAATTCTTCTATTTCTTTAGGGTCCGTTAATCTTTTGGCTCCAAGTGCTTTAGCCATCTTTTCAGGATCAATCTTTTTCTTTGCCACCACATCTCTTTATCAAGAAACTAGATTCCAAGACAATACAGGTTTTTTACACAAAAGTCAACCGAACTGATTTTTGTGGCCTAATGATTGCTTCTCGTCTTTGGAGTTACCCAGAACCCCATGTAGCGACCTATCATTAAGCGAGTTTGAGCTTCTAGTGCGGGAATTGAGCCGAGAAATATTGTCGTTATCGGAAATAACACCCACTGAACCAACATCCAAAAATATTTGAATCTACCATACTTAATCGGACGAGGCGGAAGAAGGATTATGGACAACACAGCGGACGAAATAAGACCCAACATTGAAAGAGACATTATAATCCTTGTCAGATATGGCAAATTAAAAGAAAGGACAGTTCTGTTAAATTCCTGTCCCCCGAGCATTACCGGCAACCACCCCAACACAAATATAAGCAAAGCGTTTGTCGCCCAAGAATGATTGCCTTCTATTACCATAAATCCATAATATAATTTTTTAAATAACGGTATGGTTCTATTTTTTAAAAAACCAAACATAAAATAAGGCACATTCTCAACGCCATATGCCCAACGTCTCTGTTGCTTATAAATATTTTTCAATGTTTGAGTTGTAGTTGACGCAACATTAGCATCCATAGAAACTGGATAAAATAACGGCACCACTCGATAATCACCGTCGTATCTCAAAAAACATTGCCAAAAAATACGGGAATCTTCTGAAACCATATTCTTCTGCCAAAAACCAACATCAACCAAAGACTTAAAGGACATTGAATGAGAGGAGAATGTTGTGGCCGTCTCCGACTTCTCCTGCTTAACGGTGTGCCAAAATGTTGCGGAAAAAGCAACTACTCTGGCAACAGAAGGCGCCTCCCAGATATTATTTACATACAAAGGTATGGGCTGATATGAAGCCCTTAAAGGATTTTTGGACGTCAAAAAAGTATAGGTCAAAACACCAAAATACTCCGGTGAAACAATCGTATCAATATCAAAATTAGAAACAATAATATGGTCATATGGTATTTGACGAAAATCAATAATCGTTTCTTTCACAATCTTAGCGGAGAAAGCAGTATTTGAACCTTTCCCCGGAATCTCACCCGGGAGACCCGTCGGATGCATTATCGTCACCAAATCCAAAAAAGAATTTTTATAATTTGCTTCAATCTCACGAACAACATTTTCTGTATCTATGCCACCTCGCTCTTCCCAACATACGACGACTATCATTTTAGATTTGGGATAATTTGAGTCAGCAAGACTTTCTATCGCGGAAGCAATTATGGAATAATCTTCTTTGTAAATCGGCAAAAAAATAAAGTGATAAATGTCCTGCCACGACTTAACAGTTTTTAGTTTATAGTTTACAGTTTCCAGTTGATTGAGACGGTCAAGCCAGTTTATTTTCAGGTTCTTTTTTAACTTATTGTAAGAGACCCTTAAATGTAAAGACAGATACACCGTCTTGATAAGCCAATAAACATCAAAAGCAATTATAAAAATTGCCATAAAAACAGGTACAAACATGGAAAGGACTACAACTAAAAACAAGGTGGTCCAAGCTAAAAAACCGGGCATAATCTCAAGAATTCTATATAGACGAAATTCGCTTAAATCAGATAGATCGCTAGCCCGACCAATGTGGAGATAATCATGCATAACTTTATAAAAACATATCTCAAAACACTTCTTTTTGCAAATAAAATCCCCCGCCTTTACAAAAGGTGAGGGATAAAAACTCCATCCTCGGAGACTTTTGGAAATGCTATTTCCAAAACCTCATCAGTCGTTTCAACAAAATTAAACTTTAATTTATCTCTAACGGACCTTGGCACATCTTCAAGATCCCGCTCATTACTTTTTGGCATAATAATTTCTCTAATACCGGCACTCTCTGCTGCAACAATTTTTTCTCTAATTCCACCGACGGCAAGGACTCTGCCCTTATTATCTATTTCGCCGGTCATTGCCAAATTTGGCTTTACAACCACACCCACAACTTCAGAATAAAGAGCTGATAAAATTGTGACTCCGGCTGAAGGACCGTCTTTTGGAACAGCCCCTTCAGGAATATGAAGGTGGATAGATTTTCCAATCAATTCATCTGCCAATTCAGGACGCGTATCTCTTAAAACACCTCGCAAACGAGTTAAAGCCAGTTTGTCAGACTCTTTCATTACAACTCCCTGCATTCCGGTCAAATCCAAAACTTTTTTTCCTTCTACTCTGTCGTAAAACTCTGCCTGAACATAAAGAACATCTCCACCAACAGGCGTCCAAGCAAGTCCAATCGCCTCTCCAATCTTTGTTGACCTTACTCTATCCTGCAAAAACCTTGGGTGACCAAGATATTCAGAAACTTTGGCATCAGTAACATAAAACACAAGAATCGGCGTATTTTCACTTTGAGATTTAAGAAATGCCCTGGCAATCTTTCTCAGGATTGAGGCAATCGCTCTCTCAAGATTTCTGACCCCAGCTTCTCTTGTATATCCCCTGATTATATTAGAAATCACATCATCGCTCCAATGAACAACTATATTGTTTTGAGACAAACCGACTTCTTTCGTCCAGCGCGGAATTAAATATTTTTTGGCTATCTCCAATTTTTCAACCTCCAAATATCCGGGGATTGTAATGACATCCATCCTATCCCTTAGCGGTGGCATAATGTTGCTTTCAACGTTGGCCGTTGCAATAAACATAACCTTGGATAAATCAAACCCACAAGATGCGTAATGGTCTTTGAAAGAATTGTTCTGTTCTGGATCAAACACCTCAAGCATTGCCGAAGAAGGATCACCACTGACGGACATTCCACCCAATTTATCAATCTCATCAATAACAAAAACTGGATTTTTTGAACCACATCGTCTTATCAATTTCAACACTTCTCCAGCTTCAGATCCGATATAGGTAATTTTATGACCTCTAATTTGAGCTTCGTCTCTTACTCCACCCAGAGACATCCTAATATATTTACGCCCCAAAGCTCTGGCAATAGATTTGGCCAAAGAGGTCTTGCCCACGCCCGGAGGTCCAACAAGACAAATAATGTGACCCTTACTTTCGGGGTTCAAAATTTTGGGAGCAATACTTTCAGAGATTCTGTCTTTTACCCTCTTTAAACCATAATGATCTTCTTCCAAAACCTCCTCGACTTTGCTGATATTAGATTCCTGGACTGTTTCGTCTTTCCAAGGCAAACCAAGTATAAAATCCAACCTTCCCATAAATTTGGGCCACTCATGAGTATTGCCTTGTGGAGTTTCAAAAGATTTCAATCTGCCGATATCTTCCAAAACCACCTGACGGGCATCTTCCGACATATAATCCCGGACTTGTTTAAACTTGACCCATCTCTTTATAATATCAGGGTGGGCTTTCTCTACAAAAGAATCCTCATCTTCAACTTTCGTAGCAATGGAAGTTTTATCCAAAGGGGTAACTGTTGGTTTTGTATTTTTCGCGCTTCTTTTTTTGGCCACAACCGTATTCTCTGCCAACATTTTTTCTTTTTGAATTTCCAAAAGCTCAATTCTTTCTCTAACAACCTTAATGCACAACCGCACCCTCTCCAACAAATTAGGACTTTCAATTATTGGCTGTTTATCTTCTTGTGTGAGATCGGGAACAGCACAAATGACTTTCCAAATAAAAGCATCCACGGTATCCCTATCCTTCCAATCATTCTCATCAAAATACTTAACTAGAAAATTAATGTAATCATCATCAAATTCATAAACACCGCTGGCAGAAGCGACAAAACTAACCATAAGATCTCTGATTCTCATCATGTCGGCTAAAATTGCTTTGGGCTCACTGACAAAAACATCGTCGCACTTATCTTCCTTCATTCTTCCTACCGAGACCTGCCACAGAATCCAGTCTTCACCCAGTTTTTTGAAATTCAAGATATTAGCCCTAAAAAGTCCCTTCAAATTAACGATGGATCTGGTCCTAGTTGTCACCTCCTTCGTCTCCGCAACAACCCCTACCGTATAAAACTTGTCTGGAGCTTCTTTTACTCCTGGCTTTGCCATAACAGTAAAGACATAAGGCGCTTTTCCCTCTTTAACAAGTTTCAAAAGTTGCTGAGAGTTTTTATTTTCACCAATAGACATATAGGAAGCTGTCCCCGGTGTCACCATTATGCTTGGCACAAGATTGATCAACACAAGATCATTGTTGGGATGCATAATCTTACCACCAGAAGCCATTCATCACTCTCCCTGTTTTTAATCGATTTTCAAAGAACTTGGTGTCATTCTACATATTATTTACAAAAAATCAATGCCGGGTATCCGATCATTTTCTGGATTAAATCTTATAGCCAAAAAACTTTAAAAATCATAAATTATTTTTATTTTAAATCAGGTGTTGACAAGACCCAACTTTATACTAATATAGGTTACGTCTTGAACTTTAAAAATAAAGGCATAGGCAAAATAGATGGCAACAGAAACTGACAACCTTTTTGACAGCGTCATACAAAAAGATGCTGAACGAAAAAGAGAAAAAAAGAGACAGCACAAGGAAATATCATTTAAGGACTACCTGAGTCTCTTAAGAGATGACCCGACAATCGCTCAATTATCTGCATCCAGATTATGGGAAATCATTAAAGGTGGTGGGGTCACAAAGCTCCCCGAAGAAGAACAAGTAATGGGGGTTGATATTGGCTACGATCTATTCCGACAAGAATTATATGGCGTGGATAAACCTATTTTTCAAGCAGTTGAGCATCTCAAAGTAGGCGCAACCAGAGGTTCTACGGGAAAGTATCTATTGATACTTGTCGGACCTCCTGGAGCTGGAAAATCAACTTTTGTAAGAATCCTGGCCAAATCTCTTGAAAACTATAACAATAAACCTGTCTTTTTTATCAAGGGATGCCCCAAACACGAAGAACCTCTTCATCTGCTTCCAAGATATATGCGTGACGAAGTGGCAAAAAAATCAGAAGACTGCGTTGAATGTGCCAATTCTGAACAACCGAAACATATCCATTTGGGCATTCAGATAGAGGGTGATCTTTGTTCTATTTGTCGCGATCTTCTTGAAACAAAATACACGGAAAAAGACGGGACCGTCAGGTGGTACGATATCCCCGTTGAAACATTCACCTTCTCAATCCAAGGACGTCGTGGAATCGGTTCTTTTGAACCTTCTAACGAAATCACCTCGGATACTACTGCTCTTAGCGGAAGGGAAAACATTGGAATAACATCTAACCCTGCTTATGGGCACAAACACCCGCGTGCTTTTGAAATAAGCGGAGAAATACCTGCAGGAGAGAGAGGTTTAGTTGAAGGACGAGAAATAACTTCAAGTGACCCAAAGGTTTTAAGAGTATTCTTCAGCGTCGGAGAAGAAAAACAACTCAAGATTGAAGGGTCTTATTTTCCTCATCTTTCTGTTGACACAGTTGTCATTGGACACACAAATCTCACGGCATTTAAGGAATTTTCCTCAAACAAAAAATACGAAGGTCTGCACGACAGATTTATTGTTGTACCATTTCACTATCCTCTACGAATCAGAGATGAGGTTAGACTATACAGAAAACTTATTGAAAGAGAGAGCGATTTTGTGAGATTGAACAAATGTCACATAGCTCCGGGAGCTCTTGAGCTGGCGGCCTTGTTTGCAATTCTAACAAGACTATCCCCTTCACAGATGGGAGTTGAACTTCTCACGAAAGCCAAGGTGTATAACGGCGATAGGTTGCTTACCGAAATCAGGGACAAAAACAAAAAACCGATTGACGAAAGAGCTTTAATAGAGGAAGGTCAATCTTCTTCTGATATTGCAAAAAGAGAGGGCATGTTTGGAGTAAGTTCAAGAACTGTTCTTGCTGCCTTAAACAGTGCTCTCGCAAAAGAATCAGACGCTCACAACGGTTGTTTAACTCCACTTAGAGCATTAGGCGCCTTGAGAGAAATATTTGAACACCGTATGGGATTTTCTCCCGAAGAAATAAACCGTTACAAAGAACTACTGTCTTCAGGAGAAGGCGGTTCTGTCGTTTCCGAATATGAAGATTTTACGGTAAGCGCGGTCCAAAAAGCCTTTCTAAAGGCTTACGGTGATTTAGCCCGTCAAATGTTTGAGGACTACATAAACGAAGCCAGATTTTACCGTGACTCTAAAGGAAGGAAGTTTGTAAAAACACGAACAGACATTGCCAGAGATAGATTAACTGGCAGACCAAAAGAGCCCAACGTTAAACTTCTTCGTGAAATTGAAGAACACATACCAATTTCGGAATCAGAAGCCGGAAATTATAGAGGCGAGATCCTTGAAGAAGCCGGCAATATCACCTTTGATACCTACCCTGACCTGAGACGGGCAGTTGAAAGAAAACTTTTGTCCGATTCAAGAGACATGTTGAAAACAGTCTTGGCGATACACAAACCAAAGGATGAAGAATCCAAGAGACGTGCTAACGATCTCTTTTCTGAATTGACTGGACCTGGTGGATTTTGTAAAACTTGCGCAAAAGAAATCATAGAGAAAGCAAGTGAATTTTTAAGCAAATAAAACACTTACCCGAATAACACTCTCCCCCACTTGGGGGAGTTTTTATTTACAGCCTTTCCAAGAATACCATTTGTTGCTATTCTTTCTCCAGATTTTTAACAATAAAGAGAATATCAGCCGTGCCAATCATCGTGTCTGAACCTTCAACGAATAGAGGCAAAAAAGACGCCCGTAGACATAGAGAGAAACAAAAGGAAGTGATAATCAAAAAACTGCCGGAAATCATAGCCAACGAATCAATTATAACTAGAAAAGGTAACAAAACCGTAAAAATACCGATAAAAATGCTAGGTCTTCCTAGTTTTCGCCAAAAAACAGGTGAAGATTCCGAGGGTATTGGACAAGGAAAAGGACAACCAGGAGATGTCATGGGCCACAGACCGGGAACAGGACAACCTGGAGAACCTGGCCAAGAACCAGGAGAAGATTACCTAGATACAGAAATAGAAATAGAGGAAATAATTGAACTCATGCTTGAAGATTTAGGACTTCCTAAACTTGAAGAAAGAGAAATCAAAGAACTTCTTATTGAGATTGGCTATAAAATCGGAGGAATTATAAGGTCTGGTCCATGGCCATTATTAGACAGAAAAACTACAGTTCAAGAAGGAATGCGACGTTTTTGGTGTCTTTTAGAAAATCTAAGGGCGGAAACCGGTCTGGATGAAATAACATGCTTCAATGCCATCAAACAGGCCAATGGATTATTTGGTGAAGCTCTTGAACTCATTAGACAAAAAAGTGTTATGAACTCCGAATCGATCGTAATCCCCTTCCCAATTTTTGATGCTCAAGATATGAGATACAGGGAAATACAACAAGATACCGAAAACCAGTCTAATGCTGTGATAATCGCCATGAGAGATGTTTCGGGTTCCATGGATAACATGAAAGTATACTTATCTCAGGCAATGTTATTTTGGTTAGTAAGATGGTTAGAACAAGTTTATAAAAAAGTCGAAATACGATTTGTGGCCCATGATACAGTTGCTCGAATTGTTTCAGAAGAAGATTTTTTCAGAATTGGATCGGGTGGTGGAACAAATTGCTATTCGGCTTACGAATTGGCAAACAGTTTGATTGAAAGTGATTACCCTACCAACCGCTGGAACGTCTATGTTTGGCATTTCTCTGATGGAGAAGATGGGAATACGGACAGGACAGTTGAAGAGATAATAAAACTTATCCAAAAAGGCGTAAACATGGTTGGATACGGAGAAGTTCAGCCTGAAGCTGAAGGAAAATGGTTCTCTTCGGGGAGGTCATGGCTCTGGAAAGAATTTCTAAAAAAATTCAATCTATCCGAAAGCAAGGTGGACGGCCTTGAAATTGCTGAAGGTAAAAAAGATTTACCATTTCTTTGTATTCGTCTTACCCAGCGAGAACACATCTTGCCAGCACTGAAATCTTTTCTAAAGAAAGACAGGTGGGCACGATGAAACAGCAGGACATAGACAGACTAATCACCCTTGAACAAAGAATGAAAGAAATTGCCCAAGAATATGGCCTCATGACCACAGAAATTGATTTTGAAATAACAACCGCCCAGAGAGTCCTTGAAGGAATGTCCTATGGTTTTCCAATAAATTTTTCCCATTGGACTTTTGGCAGAGATTATGAAAAATACAGAACTATTTATGAGCATACGGGTTCAGGAATTCCCTACGAACAGGTTTGGAATTTTGAAAGACCAAAAGCATTTCTAGTTGAAACAAATCCTTTTGCCTTAAACGTTCTGGTCATTGCTCACGTTTACGGTCACATTGATTTTTTCTTAGCCAACAGGTATCTCTGTCACGGACGCTCTTTTTCAGATATAGCAAAAGAAGCCAGAAACGCTTCAAAGAGATTTCAAGACTATGAAGAGCGATATGGCGCAAAAGAAGTTGAGGCCATAATTGATGCCGGAATGTCAATCAAATGGCACCGAAATAGCGATCCATTTTTTGAAGAACCAGATGAGGAAACCGTCAGAGAAGAATTAATCCGGATTGAACGCGCAAAACTTGAAAGATTTGACAATATAGAATCAAAGTTCAAGAAATTAGAGACACCTGAAGAAATTGCTCAAATAGAGAGAAGACTTGAAAAACTATCTACCAAAACACCCCCTGAACCAACCTACGATATTCTCAAATACATAATCAATAAATCACCCAAACCTCTCAAGCCTTGGATGGTTGATGTCCTAACAGTAATAAGAAATCAGGCCAGAAGTTTAGCACCCAATATGAAAACTAAGGGACTGGATGAAGGTTGGGCAACTTATTGGCATGTCAGAATCATGAGACGACTATTTGAAGAAGGTCTGATAACGCCTGAAGAGCATGGTATTTTCAATAATTTTCACGCCGGAGTAACCCGAGAAAGTAGGGCCGGATTCAATTGGTACCGAATCTTTCTTTCTCTTTTTGAAGACATAAAAGAAAGATGGGATCGTGGCCGGTTTGGAAGAGACTATGAAGAAGAGCAAAGTGCCCAAAAAAGAAAGCACTGGGACACAGGAGCCGGTCTTGGCGACAAAAAAATCTTTGAGGTCCGCTCTTTCTACAGTGACAGAATGGCCGTAGAGGAATTTTTCACTGATGATTTCATCAGGCAAGAAGAACTCTATATCTGGGCAGGACTTTCCGGAAATAATGGCGAAATAACCTACATGATCACAGAAGATGATCCATCTGAAATACGGAAAATGCTAAAAGAGAATTTCACTCATTATGGCATTCCCCTAATCAGAGTTGAAAACGGAAACCACAATGGACAAAATCACCTGATGCTCAGACACATTGATAATGGATATGAATTAGATTCCAGATATGCGATAGCGACTCTTGAAAAAATACACAAAATTTGGGGCAAAAAAGTTTTTCTTATCACTAGGGCCAACGACAAAAATGAAACACTGACCTACGACTATGACGGGAAAAGTAAATAATATTTTTAAGATAAACGCCGAATAAACCGGCGTTTTAATTTACAATTATTTACCCTCAAAGGAGGTCGGGTTCAAAACAAAGTCAAAAAGAGAATCTTCAAGATTGACCTTGCCCTCTTTTGAATAGATATCCATATCTGATAATCGATTATATGCATTTTTTAACTCTAACATTTTAAATTTTAATGCACTTTGATAAGTCTTTCGCGCAACAAAAGGATGGAGCTTGGTTTTTCTGATTATTAAATCCAGAGACATGCCTCTTTCTGAAAGATCTTTGACCGCCAAGAGGCCTCTGAAACCATAAATGATCATCGTTAAAAGATAATAAGGCTCCCTACCACTTTCTATTTCTCCAAACAAAAACTCGAAAGATTTAACCCTATTTCTTGTGGCAATTGCATCAATAAAATGAAAAACATTGGGTTCATTTTTTTTAAAAACTAAAGCAGAAACATCATTTTTCCGTATAAATCCTTTGTTTTTATTTTTACCAAGAGAAAAATTACACAACTTTTCAATCTCGTTTATCAGTGACCCACTTTCATTACCCCTAACCAAGATTAATTCTCTCAATGCATCTTCATCTAAATCACAATCTCTTAATGCAAACTCTTTTTTTATCCACTTTTTAAGATTTAAACCCTCCAAAAATTCAAAATTTCTGCTAACCGAACCCTTTTCGGTAAGCAGTTTAAAGAAAGTTTTATTTTTAGAAAGTTCTTTTTCGGTCTGATTTTCAATAAATAACAAAACCACATCTTTTTCTTTCAAAAGATTTTGGGTCTTAATTAATTCTCCCGTTCTTTCCAAACAAGTTTTATCAAAAAATACATTTTTTAAAACCATCAGCCTCGTCCCGCCAAATAAAGAACCGCTTTTAACAGCATCTTCAACTTTTGCCATTTCATTTGTGTCGGATAAATCGAATTTTAAAAAAACACCGTCGGTATATTTTTTCCGATAATTATCTAAAACGATATCTGCATTTTGTTTTAACCGATAACCGTCCGGTCCATATAAAAAAATAATCAGCGAGTTTACCGTTTACAGTTTACAGTTCATAGTTTACTAGAAACTAAAAACTAGAAACTAGAAACTAATTAGTAACGATTTCAACCCAAATTTTACCCCGCGCAAATTGAATTTCTTTCCCAAAATTATCATAGAAATATAATTTACTATTTATTTGTGAGGAGTCTTTTTCCCATTTACCATTCAAAACTGTTCCATTCTGATACACTTTTAGCGGTCCTTCACCCTGAACATCAACACTAATATATTGCTCTCTCAAAAAACTAGATTTTGTATTCATAACAATAACAACACCGACACTGACTGTTTTGCCATTATCCTTATCCGCTTCGGCCACACCACCCCTTAAACGGGAGTATGAATTTGTTTTAACATCATACACCCAGCCAACAGCATATTTGCCGGGATAATTTATATCTACACGATCAGCCAAGTTTGAAAGATTTTTAGTCGGTATTTCCTTCTGATGAGGGTAACCTCCAAAATTATTTTCTAAATCGTAATTGTTTTTTTGTGCGATATTTGTGAGTAAATCAAGATTCGTAAACCCATTATGGGGCGGACGAATTCCGGCCTTTCTATAAAAAATCTCCCCCTCATATTTTAAAGCATCAATATTATCAACGATGTGTCCGTTTAATTTTTCAAGAGCGCCATGTTCACCTCCCCAATGAGCATATAAAGCATTAATACTGGCAACCAACGGAATAAAGTCATTTCTAGCCGATCTTATTGAACCAATTTCCTTTGGTTTCTCGCACTGAAAAACAGCCATAAATCTGGTTATTCCGGTAGGATCGACCGGCATCTCAAAAACAATGTCAGCCTGACTTATGCCGGAGAGAGGTCTTGCTTCCGGATCAGATGCCAACATAATAGCAATTGGCCTCATGTCGGTATTAAAACAATCCTGATCAGTAATCAAACTTTTAGCCCTTTTTTCTTCTTCCAAACCACTTGTCTCATTATTAATTATAATCTCTTTATTCCACCAAAAAATAAAAATGACCATCAAACCGGACACGATTAAGCCGGTGATTATTAATAATTTATTCAAATTTAAATTGGGTAATTTTAAATTAAATTTCATTTTAATTTTTGATGAATCGGACAAAAATGCGATGACCGCCCACCAAATTTAATTCTCTGCATAATACCTCCATCTTTTTTGTGACATTTCATGCCCGTCTTCTGATAAGCATTTTGAAAATTTTGAAACCTACCCTTCTCTCCAGAAAGCATTCTATAATCATCCATGCTTGAACCTTTGTATTTTATGGCTTTTTTAAGAATCCTAACAATATTACCATAGATATTTTTTAAATCTTGTTTTTTTAAATGTTCAACCCTAGATAAAGGATGCAGGCCACAGGACCACAATATCTCATCAGCATAAATGTTGCCAATTCCCACAATAAAAGTCGGATCCATTAAAACTGATTTTATTCTACCCTTTTTTTGCCGGCCATTCGATATAAATAATTCCTCAAATTGTCTAAAACTTATTTCCAAAGGTTCAGGACCCAAATTTCTTATTTCTTTCAAATCTTCTGTCTTATCATCGTCAATCAAAATAATCTTGCCAAATCTTCTAACGTCGGATAATCCTAATTGATAACCATTGTTAAATGTAAGCAAAAAGCGGATATAGCCATTTTGCCTGTCCCTACTCAATGGTCCAGAAACCCTACTCTTCCAAACGCCGTTGGAATTCAACCATTTACCGTAGAGAAGATGGCCCGATATTTTTTGGTGGATGAACATTGTCTTATCCCCTTCCAAATCCATAACCACGTATTTTGCACGACGCCTTACTGACAATATTTTTTTGCCGTTTGTTTGTTTTTTAAATTGAACAAGCCCACCTGCTTGTCTTAACATTTTAGGCCAATCAGACCAAGCATCGGTTATTTTTAATCCGATAATCTTCTTTTTAAGGCCATTTACGATTGTCTCCACTTCCGGTAATTCAGGCATATCAAAATAATGCCAGAACAAGAGATTCAAGTCCAATTTTTATTAAAACAAACCTAAAGTTAAAGCCCCGAGAAAACCTGATAAAATATTGGAAAATAAGCCCCTGAAAAAACCAGTTGGTGCTTGAGAAATTCCACCTTGTGCCAATTGAGCCTGTGACCAAATAACCATTGCATCATCAACAGCATCGGAAAGACTCCAGGATCCTAATCTAAAACTTGCCCCGGCAATTTGAGTATTGCCCCTAGGGTCATAGAGCTCAATATAATTAAACAAGGAAGCATAACCGTCTTTGGTCCATTTATCGGGCAAACATTTAACAAAATTATCTTCCGCCTCACTATTCAATCCCTGTTTTTTTAATGCTGCTGTCGTAAGTCCACAAACTCTTGCCCACACTTTGTTATCAAAAAACCAATTGGGGATAGAATAATTTCCCAAAGCAGAATCCATCGCACTATAACTTGGCGAATAAACCAAGTTGCCTGAACCTTGATTAATATTATAAGAAGCTAAGACAGTATTTCTAACCCTCTGACTATTGAAGTCACCTGTCAAACCGATAACAGACAGATCGGAAAACACCCTATTATCCTGTGAACTACCAACCCTAACTCCATTTTCCAATATTAAGCGAGCATATCTTCCCGAAACAGAGTCGTAGGCATTATTTTCTATGGCGGTCTTTAAATTATCAGCCTTTTGAGAATATAAACTACGATCACTTGTCGTCATAAAAGGTAAGCATTTTTTAGTCGCATTATAAAGCAAGGCAGATGAATAAACAGACTCTCCGTGGTCAGCTAAATACCCGCCAAAATGATCGATCCAATCCCCACCTTGAGTATCCAAGAGGCCATTAGAGTTTAGATTACTTGTGTAGTCATAATCTAAAGCTTTCAAAACATGGCTCATCACAGTTCCAGAAGAAGAATCTCTATATGGAAGCGACTTATTGAGCCAACCGGTATCTCCCGTTTTTTCCACATATGAACACACCGCAAGCGCTGTCCATCCGATATTATCCGAGCCCCAATTATTATCTCCGAGTGGCGGTGAATTATCAGGTTTTGTTCTTGTTCCGTCAGCAAAAATGTTCAGGCCATAAGGCATCTGACCATTTGAAAATTGGGCACTTTCTAAATAACTCTCCAGCCCTTCCCGAGCTAAAACTGGATCCATATATATGAGCCCCAATGCAATCTGAGAAGTGTCCCTTGCATTTACAGTTTCATTATACTGCCCCATTTGATTTAAAGTCATCCTATCAACAAACGGATCCCAAAACATAGAGGTTGAAAGAGCTGAAAATCCTAAAATTCTTAGTTGGGTCTGCAATTTTGGTGTTCGCAAACTTAAGCCGGGAATATTATTTGTTTTTGATAAATAAAACTGACTTGTCGAATTTAATACTGATTTTACATTTTGAATATTTCTATATTTGTTCAACAAAGCATTTTTCTCACTTTGATTTTTATAGACCCCAACAACAAAAGCAAACTCACGACTTTCATTGGGATCCAACAATATATCCACCTGTCCAGCCAAAATATCGTTTGAAGATGAGAGGGAATTTTTCAAATTACCAGAAACAACCGCCTGCGGGTCTGATTCACCTCCTGAACCAAAAAATGAGGCGCGCGAGGAATCGTATCTTGAAATACTTTCGGTGCTCGTCAAAAATACATTTGTATCACCGGATATTGAGAGCGAATTTTCACTGGCACTAAAGGATGCCGTCCCGCTATCCGAGACGGTCTCATTAGTTTCTATGTCTTGATAACTAAAAAATTTAAACGATTTTGCGGTTGAACCAATGTTTTTTACTTTAACCAATTGAATAATAACCGGATCTGATTGATCATAACTAGGCACAAAGTATGTTACAGACGTTTCAAGATTTTTGTAAGTAATTCCTTCTTTTGCATAACCCAAACCAACCCTTGATTCAAATTTATCTTCATTTATGCCAGGTTGATAAGGATTGTTTGACCAATAATCACTCCCATCATTTATGTAAACCACTCCCCCACCTGAATTAGTAGGCATCAATCTACTCAGTGGATCTAAGGTATAGGCGCTATTTATAGTTAAAGGTCGTATTAAAGAACCTTGGACAGGAACCCAATTTGAACCATGGACATTTCTATAGACCTTTATCCGCTTATTACTTAACCATATTCCTTTGCCCTGAAAAGGATCCATCGTTAATTTATCATTAAGAACAAATTCGTTATTAGCGGTATCAAAATAAAAACCTGAAGTGGAAGGTGGTGGAGGTGGTGGGGGGGCACTCACTGTCGGATATTCAAAATATGAATCTTGGCAATGAACTATCTCTACCATTTTATAACCTCCAGCACATCCTGTGTCAGGACTATAATTTCCATAAACATAGACTCCCGGGTCTTCTGACTGATAAACTCTTCCATTAACAGATATGTAATCCACGATTAAGTTTCTATCCTCTGGTGGATCGTAAAAATCATTACTAAAATAAATTTTCAAATTTCGAGTCGGAGCTGTGTCTGTATTATAAGTATAATCCCGAAAAGATTCATTCGTAGTCCATGTTTCTAGAACGGTTTCACCATCCCTTAATTCCATTATCGGGTATCCCAAACCAGCAATTGTCCCTCTCGCTCTGACAACAATACTTGTAGACATTGGCGGGGGTGGCGGAGGTGGTGGTGGAGGAGGCGGTGGCGGAACAGAAGAACCATTACCGAAGAAAATGCCTGATAGAACCGCATTGTCTCCTGATACAAGTGAAACACGAATGCGAACACTTCCCACAATGTCATAGACCAAATATTTACCATTAACAAAACCACTTACGACTCGAGAATCTAAAACTGCGCCTGTTGCCAAATCAAGAATATCAATGGTCTCTCCTCGATTTCTACTATCCCAATCCAAAAGATAAAGAGCCATTCGATGGGAATTGTTATCTTTAAACACTACATCAACAGTAAACATTTTCGATGCATAAGCTGTTGCCGCAATTCGACCACTTAAGGAAGATCTTTCTAGTGCCCGAACATCTGTAGTATTGCCAGACCAAGTCCACAATGAATTTCCACTTGGAGTTACGGTGAAATTTGGAGTATTTGAACTTTCGTTAAAAATAACTGACCCCTCATTGCCATAATTACTTTTCCAATTCCCTTGAGTTGAGGCGTCAACAGAAACAAAAGTTGCTTTTGCGATAGATCCTCCTCCACAACTTGGCACATTAAATGAACTCACTTGACTATGCTGTCCATTAAATACTCGGGTATAATATGTTCCCGGGTTAAGAACTAAAGTTGGCAAAGGTTGATCTACCGGATAATAACTAAAACCTGAAGGAACTTGGGTGGAATAAATACTTCCTGAAACATTTTTATTCCAAAACGGATAAGGGAATCCGGAATTACTTGATATGTCTATATAGAAACCATTGGCACCGGGAGTACCCGACCAAGAAATGGTGGCACCGTAAATACCATCTAAACATGCACCGGTAATAATTGGAGCAGAAGGTGGTGAGGGTGGTGGTGGAGGGGGCGGTGGCGGAACCACACTATCACTTTTTGTAAAATTTGCCTGACCACAGGGAACATTCTCATATCCGTTACCTGCCATATATACATGGGAATAAAATTGTCCCGAATCAGGTCTTCCGATTTTGTGTTTAGATAAATCTATCGTTGCTTTCCAAGTTTCATTTCCAAGATTTACGCCCGGATACCAAATGATATCGTCTTGACCATCAATTTCAGACCATGTGGGAAAATAGACAATTTGAGCACCCCTCACACCGTAGGCATAAACATCGTGGGTTACGGCATCATTAGAAATAATGGCATCGGAGGGGCCGACACCGGAGCAAACTGGTCTTTCCACCGTAGAAACAGGGGCACTATTTTTTGTAAAATTTGCCTCACCACAAGGAACATTCTCATATCCGTTACCATTCATATAGACATGAGAATAAAACTGCCCTGAATCAGGTCTTCCGATTTTGTGTTTAGATAAATCTATTGTCGCTTTCCATGTTCCATTTCCCAAGTCTGTTCCCGGATACCAAATGATATCATCTTGACCGTCGATTTCAGACCATGTTGGAAAATAGACGATTTGGGCACCGCTTACACCGTAGGCGTAAACATCATGCGTGACGGCGTTATAAAAGAGGGCAACGTTGGAAGGCCCTGTATCTGAACATTGAGGCAAAGAAGAAGCAACAACACTGTTAAAATTAAACTGCAACAACACAAAAACAGCGATAAATATAATAATAAAAACCTTTATTCTGTCATTCATCTAAAAATATTAGGAGAATATGCAATTTAATTATATAACGATACTACATTTCTTGCCAATTAAGTCCGTGCCTCACGTCAACAATCAATGGAACACTTAGTTTGTGAATATTTTCCATGATTTGTTTTATTTCAACGATCCAAAATGAAACTTTATCTTTTTTAATTTCAAACAGAAGCTCGTCGTGTATGTTTAAAAGCATTTTGACATCATTTTCAGCTTTTTCTTTATGAATCAAATCATGAATTTTATTCATCGCCATTTTCAATAAATCAGCCCCAGTCCCCTGAACAGGCATATTTATTGCCATCCTTTCAGCCTGATTTATTAATTGAGGCATACCGGAAAATATTTCTGGTAATTGTCTTCTTCTTCCAAAAATTGTTGTCACATAACCATCTTTCCTCACCTTTTCTCTCATCTCTTGCATATATCGTGCAATTCCCGAAAATTCTTGCATGTATTTATTGATAAACTCTTTGGCCTTTGTTCTATCTACACCTGAAGCCCTTTGAAATCCTATGACCCCCATTCCGTATAAAATTCCAAAATTTAAAACCTTAGCCTGACGACGCATTTCAGGTGTAACACTGTCCGCCTCAACACCAAACACCTCAACGGCGGTGCGATTGTGAATGTCTTCTTCTCTTCTGAATGCTTCCCCCATCTTTTTGTCTCCGGAAATATGAGACGCCACACGAAGATCTAATTGAGAATAATCAAAGGAAACCAATTCATAGCCAAGAGATGCTATAAAAACCTTCCTAAATTCCTGGCCTATCTCTGTCCGAATCGGAATATTTTGAAGATTTGGATCCTCACTTGAAATTCTTCCAGTAGTAGTTCCGGTTTGATTAAATGTTGTACAAATACGACCCTCCTTATTTACTAATGATGGAAATGGTTCAATATAGGTCGTATTTAATTTTTGAAGTTCTCTATACTTGAGAATGAAATCAATAATTGGATGCTCTTCAGACAATTTTTCCAACTCCGAAGCCGCTGTAGAAATAGCCCCCTTGCCCGTCTTTTTTAATTTTCCTCCTACCTGAGCAGGCAGGGTTATTTTTAAATCCTCAAACAAAATTTCTGACATCTGTTTTGGAGAATTAATATTAAATTCCTTTCCGGCAAGTTCATATATTTTCTTTTCAAGCTTGCTTAATTCTTTTACGGTAATCTTGGAAAGTCTGGCTATTGCATCTAAATCGGTTCTGACACCGGCTAATTCCATTTCTGCAAGAACAATAGTTAGTGGAACATCAATCTTTTCAAAAACCCACAAGGTGTCGCTATATTTAAGTTTCGGGATAAGTTTTTCTTTCAATTCTAAAACAAAAATCGGGGCTTTTTTGGCATCTGGCTCAATGTTTTGTTTAGTTTCTAAAAAATAGGCTTTATCCAATGAATAATCCTTGAGTTCAGAATTAACGAGATAGGTAGCCAACATAGAATCAAATTCAAGCCCTTCAATATGAATACCGAGTTTCAATAAATTCTTAGAAACTATTTTTAAATTATGGCTTGATTTGTTTATTTTTTCATTTTCTAAAATCCCTTTTAGTTTAAGGTGCGCCACTTTATTTTTTGACAATCTATCAAGCGAAAACCAAGCAAAATCCTTATCTTCTAAGGCAAAACTTATCCAATTATTTTTAACGGCTAAGGCAAACGATTTTTGTCCGGACAATTTTTCCAAAAAACTAATCATCTCTTTTTCAGACAACGGTTCCTTTGAAATAGAAGCGTCATCAACAATCGACAAAAGAGACGTTTGTTCTCCAGAAAAATTTGAAGAGATTGTGACAGTATCATCTATTTCAGAAAGTCTCTTAATCAAGCTCGAAAATCCCATTTCCTGAAAAACTCTTGCTATTTTCTCTTTTTGAATGCCATTTTTCCATTCTGCATTTTTAATATTAAAATCAATATCAACATTTTTGATGATGGTAGAAAGTTTTCTGGAGAAAAAAGCCATGTCTTTATTTTCCAGAAGTTTTTGAATTAATTTGTCGGGCAAAGAGTCTTTAGTTTTCTTTTTTGAAGATTCTTTTTTTTCAATACTTTGATAAAGCTTTTCCAGGTCGCCAAACTTCTGTATCAACATTGAGGCCGTTTTTTCACCGATGCCAAAAACTCCAGGGATATTGTCAGAAGGATCACCCTTAAGACCCTTGAAATCTACCAGTTGTGATGGCTTTAATCCGTATCTTTCCTTAACTTCTTTTTCTCCATACAAAATAGTGTCTGTGACACCTTTTCTAAGAGTTAAAACCACAACCTTATCGTCTTCAACAAGTTGCAGAGTGTCTAAGTCTCCGGTTGCAATAATCGTCTGGAGGCCATTTATTTTTCTGGTTTTTTCACAAACAGAACCGATGACGTCATCGGCCTCAAAACCGGCTTTTTCAAAAATTGGAATGCCAAAAGCAGATAAAACTTCTTTTACCCTTGGCACTTGTTCGTGTAAACCGTCAGGGGCCTTCTCGCGATGGGCCTTATAATCGGCAAATTCTTCATGTCTGAAAGTAGGGCCGGCAAGATCAAACGTTGCCACTATATAATCCGGCTTTATATCTTTGATTATCTTTATTAAAACAGAAGTAAAACCGTAAACAGCGTTAGTCAAAAAACCCGTCGGAGAAGAGAGTGTTTGTGGCAAAGCATGAAATGCTCTATGCACTAGCGCGTGACCATCAATTAAAACGAGTTTTTTTGTCATTTAATTTCTAAGATTTCAATCCTACGATTATTTTGATCTACGTGATCAATGTTAATTTGGATATGTTTTTGAGGAAGAATATTTTTAATCCTCTCTGCCCATTCTATCAAAACTATGTTGTTAGGCATATTTAAAATTTCTTCAATTTCCGGAATCCGCAAATCTTTGTGATCTTCTACCCTGTAACAATCTAGGTGGTATAAAAAGTTGATAGTTTTTGGATTATGGTTATCAGTGGGAATCGGATATTTTTTCATCAAAACAAACGTCGGGCTTTTTACCTTCTCGGTTATTCCTAATGCCTTAGCAAATCCCTGAATAAATGTGGTTTTTCCTGCACCCAAATCCCCTTCCAAGGCTATCACGACACCTTCTCTGGAATTGATAATTTTATTGGCCAAATCTGAAGCAATTTTCTGTGTTTCTTCGGGACTATGAGATTCTAAAATCATGATTTATTCTATATTTTTTTAATCTTTTTTTCAATGAAAAAACCGCGCTGAATCGCGCGGCGGGCTCAAAAGCCCTAGGTGGGAAAAACTCTCTACTTGAGGTGGTCGCAGGCCCCCTCCGGATCCCTGTGAAGCACCAGGACATAATGTCGCTGGCACTTAGCAAAGGAACTCATTTGAGGAACCTTCGCCACTTCAGGTTCAGGCGCTGTGGGCACCTGCTGGACCGGCGGGGGCGCCGGTTGAGGGGTGACGACGACGGTCGTCGGCTTCGTTGTCGCCTCCTGCGAGGCGCGATTGAAGCCGATGGCGAACGCCGACAGCCAAACGAAGAGGAGAAACAAGATCCCTCCGACAAAGACCATCACGGTCTTGAAGGAATTCCACGTGGGATCCAGTGTTACCTGCCGAAGCTCCAAAGGCTGGCTAAGCCGTCGGAGTTCAAACCTCATCTCACCAGGACGAGGAGGAGTTGGCCGTGGCGCCGGTGTCGGCGCCACGGGAGTTGCTGGCGTTGCTGGTGGCATTCTCTTACCTCCAGACCAGGGTCAATCCCGGTCTCACTTCGGGCTCGGCCGGCGCTATGCTGACCCGCCCAGTTACTCCGTCACTCGCTACGACGAGGTCGACGACCTCGCCGGTGTAGCTACCATCCAACGGAGCGCACATACGCCCCTTTGGCATCAGGACTTCCAACGGCTTGCCGTTGTTGAATATACGGAGTGGACCCCCACTCTGGTTCTCCAGAGTAAGCATCTCCCTTTCCATACAGTCCAACCGACGGTCAGCATCACCGGAACGCCAGTACGAGGACCGCATGTCCTGTTCAGACGTTGTGGTCGCCTCTTTGTTCCGACGACGACCACCGGTAATGAGCCCGACGAACCCGCCAACGGCGGCGCCGATAGCGCCACCTCGCGAATTGCCGGATACTCCATAGCCGATCCCAGCACCAATCGCGGCGCCGGTGATGGTCGCCTCTCGACGGCTCATCGGCTTCATTTCACGATTATACATCGGATAGAAACCGCGCGGTGTCCGAAGGCCATAGGCATTGCCGTTCCAGATCAGGTCCTCTGACACGGACCGAATCTGTGTCCGACGAAGCTCGGCAGACATTCGACGAACCATGCCGAGATTGTCGGCGGTGATCATCCCCACTTGGTCCCCCTGAACCTTGTAATACCAACCCTCGGGGCTGGTTGGGATGTATCCCCACCGAATCGCCTGTGCCTGCGCCGGAACGGCGAAGGCAAGAACCCAGAACGCGATTAACAACAGCATCTTCCTCATTTTGTCCCTCTCTCCTTTGTCCGGAATACCGGACGGTTTGTTGTTTTGTAAAGCTACTTACTAATAACCATATTATATCATAAAACTTACAAGAAGTAAAGGCCTCGTAAACCATCCTCTTTAGACGTCAATATTCTTAAAATGTCTAATCTTTGCCACTCCCCTTTCCCCATCAAAACTAATTGAAACAACATCTATCTGCCATTCTTGTCCAAAAGAATATTTCTTTTCGGCAAGATAAGTTCTTGCCGTTCTGACAACTTTGGTAATCTTTGAAGCATTCGCTCTCAACTCCGGTTCAAAACCGGATATTATTTTCCTATTAGCTTTAACTTCAACAAAAACCAAAATCCCCTCTTTGGTGGCCACTAAATCAATCTCGCCCCAAGGTTTTCGATAATTCAAATCCAAAATTGAATATCCTTTCTTTTCTAAATATCGGACTGCCATATTTTCTGCCAAAAAACCTAATTCGGAGGTTTTATTTTGACTCATTTTGTCAAATTATCATCTAACCTAATTGTTGACAACCAAATTGACTTTTAAACCCAAAAAATGCTAAGATCTATTTGTAATTCTCCCAAAGAGAATTTTTCCTTTTTGTGCCTAAAACACACGATTTTCAACCTTTTAGGCCAAAAATCATTAACCTAAAACCGATTAGTAACTTACTCAAAAATTTAAAGTCTCTGCCGAAAAAATTAGGCAGAAACTGGTCATTGTGGCCAAAATTTAAAAACTTAACCCAAAGTCGTTTCTTTAATTTTTATGGGACTATTTCTTTAGTCCTTTTGGTTTTAATATTCAAAGGAGGCGATAGTGAGGATCAAAACAGCCTTTTTAAAAACATGGTCAAGACTTACATAGAAGAAACATCGGCATCGATAATAAACATTTCCCACTCACAAAATCAATTGGCAAATATAAATAGTTTATCAGCATTAAGCAGTCAAAACCTCGGTCGTGGTGGAGTAGAAACCGTCACCTTTGAAACTTCTACAATTCAGGATAATTCTGTAATCGCTAATAATCCTGCCACGACTAACTATCTTGCAACGGGTTTCAAACGAAATCAAATCGTAGAATACACAGTTCAGCCAGGAGATTTACTATCTTTTATCTCTTCTGACTATGGAGTAAACATAGACTCCCTCATGTGGGCTAATGGCCTAACCAATGCTAATAGCATAAAACCTGGTCAAATATTACGTATTCCTCCTGTTTCTGGAGTAATACACAAGGTCAAAACCGGAGATACAATCGCCTCCATCGCCAAGAAATATGGCGTTGAGCCGGAAAAAATTCTTTCTTTTAACGATTTGAAAGAAAAGGACACCCTATCTTTAAATGACGAACTGATTGTTCCAGACGGACAAATAAAAACATTCATCGTCTCAAAACCCGGAACCCAAACAACAACCGCCAAAAGATTCTCCTATCTTCCCGACTTAGGCGACTATTTTATGATCCCAACTCAAGGCCGATTAAGCCAAGGTCTTCATGGCAGAAACGGAGCTGATAAAGCTAATACTTGTGGAACACCGATCTACGCTTCCTCCGAAGGTAACGCCACAACTGTTGACGAAAATGGCTACAATGGTGGTTTCGGCAAATTTATAAAAATAACCCACCCAAATGGCACAGAAACACTTTATGCTCATTTGAGCAAAATAACCTTAACCCCAGGTAAAACGGTAACGAGAGGTCAACAAATAGGCCTTATGGGCTCTACTGGACGCTCTACGGGCTGTCACCTACATTTTGAAGTCCACGGGGCAAGAAATCCTCTTATTAAATACTAAGACCCGCCTCTCCGGCGGGTTTTTAAATAGTTTACACTGAGAGTAATCGAAGTGTTCCGCACGAAACTTTTCGCTCGGCCTTATTGTATTTTTCAGCCCGTTACGATTGCTCCAGCGGAGGGTGAGGTACCTTGTGATAAAAACTAAAAGGGGTGGCCCCAGAGCGGGGACCCCGGTCGCGTGGAGGTCAGCAGACCGAACCCGTCCGGGGTGCGGCGGGGACAGGACCCCGTCGTGATTATATCAACTGTTCCGTGCGGAACTTAAGCCAATTCACTCAACATCTTCTCATTCATGCGTAGATTTACGGCTTCAGCCACATGTTGCTCTTTAATTAGCTCTGATTCGTCTAAATCGGCTATGGTTCGCGCTAATTTCTTGGTTTTGTGATATGCCCTTAGCGACTGATTCTTTGCATTTATGGCCTGTTTTAGAAGCAATTCAGCATTTTTATCCAAAACACAGTATTTATCTATATTTTTATAATCAATTTCTGAATTGTTAAATAAACCAGTATTTTTAAACCTAATATTCTGAGCCCTTTTGGCATTTCTTATTTTTTCTTTTAATTCTGCCATTTTTACATCTTGTGATGGATATGCCTTACCAATTGTTTCGCGCGGAACATTTATCTGAATATCTATCCGATCTAATAACGGTCCGGATATCTTCTTTCTATACCTCAAAACCTGAATAGGGGAACAATAACAGACCCCCTTCTCCTCACCAAAATTACCACAAGGACAGGCATTCATGGCAGCTACCAAAGTAAAATTTGCAGGTAATATAACCGAACCAGAAGCCCTTGATACTGAAACAGTTCCTTCTTCAAGTGGTTGTCTTAAACTTTCTAATACATTTCTTGGAAATTCAGGAAGTTCATCAAGAAATAGGACCCCCCTATGAGCTAAGCTAATTTCCCCAGGTTTTGGCCACGTACCACCACCAACCATGGCCGGAGCTGATGTTGTGTGATGTGGACTTCTAAATGGCCGTCTAAACGAGAGGGGAGAGTTCTTAATAAGGCCTACGGAACTGTATATTTTTGCAACCTCAATCGCTTCATCAAAAGACATCGCCGGCAATAATTCTGCCAAAGCCTTAGCTAAAAGGGTCTTACCGGAGCCGGGAGGTCCGGACATTAGAATATTGTGTCCACCAGAAGCAGAAATCATTAAAGCCCTTTTGGCTGTTTCCTGACCTTTTATGGAGGCCAACAAACCCTCCCCAACAATATCTTCATCAATTAATTCCTTTCTTTCTGCTCTCTCAAAATAAAGAGGCCTCATATTGTTCAGGTGTTCAATAACCTCTTTTATGTTTTTGGCACCAACAACTGCTAGTCCCTCAACAATTTGAGCTTCTGCAAGATTGGGAAAGGGGACTATCAGCTCTTTAAAACCCTTATTTTTAGCCAAAATAGCGGTCGCTAAAATACCATTTGTATGTTTCAAAGATCCATCCAACGAAAGTTCTCCTACAAATAACTTTCCTGATGAATCAAACTTTATCTGCTTCGTTTCCATCAAGTAACCAACGGCAATTGGCAAATCATAAGATGGGCCTTCTTTTTTGAGGTCTGCCGGAGCAAGATTGATAATAATCTTCTTGTGTTTTGAATTTGGAGCAGAAAGAGAACTATTCTTTATTGCAGAGGCAATTCTATCCTTTGACTCTTGGACCGCTTTATCAGGAAGTCCGACGATATTAAAAGCATGAATACCAGGGCTCGAATCAACCTCAACTTCAATTAGTTGAGCGTCTATACCGCTTATTGCTGAAGAAAAAAGTCTGATAGACAAAAAATGCGACGCCCCTCCTGCGATAGTTAAATTATGATATTAGAATAATAACTAATCTGAACAGTTCATGCAACCTCCATGCATACGGAGGGAGACGCCTCATCCCACGAAGACCACATAAAACCCTGCTGGGTTTTTGTTCTCTCTCAGCCCGTCGGCTTCCGAACGTTCTTCTTTGGGATAAGGCGTCTCCCTCCGCCGGTTGCTTAAGTGAGTTATTACAATTGGCAATAAGAGTTCAAACTCGTCTGAAAACGAAAAAAGCTCCACCGGATGGAAGCTTGATGGGCTTTTTCCGGGGAGCTTGTGTATCTCCCTCCGTATGCGTGGAGGTTGTGTGAGCTATTGAAATCAACCCCGGCACCAAACTTTTCCACTGACCGCCATTGAGAAAGGGGGTGGGTTTGGTGCGGGGTTAGTATTTGCAACCAATCGTTTCACTCTTGGGCAAATACTAAAAAGGCGCAGAACGCCCCTTCTAGAAATGTGTAGTGTGGGCTCTGCGCCTTATGCTTGTCCTCCCGTGAGGAATAAAAAATTGTGCCAGCAATCCACTTATGTGTCAGACCACCAGCTTGCCCGCCATAGCCTTAGCGACGGAGGGCTAAAGATCTGAATTAATTATACAAGCACCATGGTGACACTACAAGTGCCAAACTGTGGATAAGGTGACACTATGGTGACATAGTGACAATATTACTATGTCACCATAAAAAACCAGCCATTGAAGCCATTAAATCAATACAGCCTGTCACCATGGTGACAGGCTGTATTGATTTAATTTTAATGGTGACAACAGGTTATAAACAGTTGTGTCACCTAATTACTTTTTAATTTGTCCACGGTAGCATAGATTGCTTCTCTCGAATTAGCTATGACTAAATATGATTTATTGTTTGAAGCTACAACCACAGCATAATCAATGGCTTTATCAGGGTAAGGGAAATTCCAATATTTTATATTGACCCCCTTGTATTGATTGCTCAAAAAACCAGTCTGATTCTTGTTTGTCTTTCCTAAACTAAATAGTTCCTTAAAATCATTTCCCATGCTTGTTTCCCACTGGACAAGTGCTTGTTCAGTTTCTAACTTATTTGGACTCTTAATTTCTGCTATTAACAAAATTCTATTGGTTGTTAATGATTGGGCTTTTGCAATACCATTCGCATCAAATGCTTCTTTTTGGCCATAAATAAAGAACTTTGAATCCTCATCAAGATTATTTATTATTCCAACGGGGACTTTTACTCCAAGTTTAGTTATTAAACCATCAAAACTATACGAGACCGAAGATTTTTCAAGATCAAAGGCTTCTATAAATTTAAACGTTCCAGAATCAACTGTGAACTTACCATTCATTATGTCTAAAACAAATGATGCTAAAGGATTTTTGGGTTTAATGCTTATTTCCTGTTTTTGAATTCCTGAAAAAATTGAAGCCAAAGTTGGTGTGGGAGTCGGCGTCGGTGTTTCTGTCGGAGTAGGTGTGGGTGACTCTATAACAACTTCCGGAGCAGGGGACCTTAAAACAAAGAACCAATACAACAATCCTGCCAAAACAGCTAACACAGCAAGACTGATAAACAAGGTGTTACGATTACCAGATTTTGGCACATCTTGAGGAATATATATTTGAGGTTTTGCTATCTCCTGTTTCGGTGGAACAGGCGGTTTTGGAATTTCTTTGGATGGAGTCATTGGACCAGTCTTTTGAGCTTCACCAAGATTTACAGCTGGAACTTTAAATTGTTGACTTGGTCCGCTAACCGGAGGGGGTTTAGGTGGTCCAACAGGAGGTGTTGGTGTCGGCACAACTTGTTCAATCTTTCTGGGAACATAAACACTCATAGGTTTTTGACCTTGTTTTATTTTTGAAATATCTTCATTCATCGTTCTAATCGATGATTGATATTCTTTAACTCCTGAAGTTGATGAGGGAGGTATTGCCGATGATCCGGAAACCGGAGGTGGAGGAACGGCAACCGACGATGGTAGTGGAGATGTGGGTTTTACCTGTGGCTGTGAAACTATGGGTGGTTTGGGTTGATTAAAAACTGGAGGGGTGGTATTAAATTGAGGCTTTGGCACTTCTGATGGCTTTGGTGCAGTCGGAACCGATTGCACTGGTGGTTTTGGAGGAATGCTGGGAGGTGCCATTGGCTTTAATGGCGGAAGAGAAGGACCACTTGTTTGAGAAGCTGGAGGAGGTTTCGGGACAGAAGGGGGAGTGGAAGAGTTTTTGCTTAATTCTCTGACTAAATCATCTATGTTTACCTTGTTTGAGTTCTGATCATCTGCCATTTAAATAGTTAATAGTTTTTAGTTGATAGTTTTTAGTGTTTCAAACTTAAAACCACAAATAGAAACTAAGAGTTTCATTGTTAAATTTATTTTAACACAATCAAAGAATAAGTTGTAAACACTCGCTCGGCCTTATTGTATTTTTCAGCCCGTTACGATTGCTCCAGCGGCAATCTCTACTAGTCCTACAGAGAGTTATGCCGGCTAAAGCACGGCACCACTCCGAGCCACGACGGCGGGTTCTTCAGTCGTCTCATGCTATGTTTAGATTATCATGCTCATCTGACGGAAAGCCTAAACATTGAGTATGTTTTTTAACCTACTCCCTCAGAACACCAATCCCGCCTGTTGCGGATCTGAAAAATGCAACAAGGCCTCGCTCAAACTAATTCTATTTAAACTTCAAACAAAAAAGCCCCGAACTTTAAAAATTAAATAGCCTATACTCATGTATAGGCTGGCAGGGGTTTTATTCCGAAACGGCTAATCCTTTCTCTCTTAATAATTTGGATACAGCGTCGTTGAAGTTGGCTTCAAGCTTTTGTACCTTTTTTCTGATTCCAGGCGATTCGTCAACATTAGCTCCAAATGAGAAATAAATGACTGGTTCGGATAGATGAATCCTGTAGTCACGCTGAATCCACAACTTGGAATGCCCGCTTAAGCGAGAACCGAATCGCCACTCAACTGACGATCTTTTCTCCAGTAATTCTATAGCATATTGAAGAGTGCCAGAATTAAAATATCTCAATCCATTTCCACCAACGACTTTATCATATAATTCTATTACTTCGTGCAAAATTTCATTTGTTAAATCGGCCAGGCGCATGCTTTCGGTTTTCATTCGCAAACCTCCTTAAAGAACTCAAAAAACTATGCCACAACCCTAACAAATTTACAAGACCACAAAAGGTACATTCAACCTGCAAGTGCAACACTAAAGGCTTCTAGTGGGGTTAAATAATTAAGTCTTTTTCTGGGTCTGGTATTAAGCTTGTGTTCTACTAAGGCAAGCTCTTCTTCTGATATAATAGTAAAATCTGTTTTCTTTGGGAAATATTCCCGGATAAGACCGTTAGTATTCTCGTTGGTGCCCCTCTCCCAGGAATGATATGGATTAGCAAAATACCATTGAGCTTTAATCTCTGACTCAACATGTTTCCAGTTTTGATTCTCTACTCCGTTGTCAGAAGTAATGGTGTGGACCGGTAGCCCGGATAAGTGCTTTGTAATAGCAGTGGCGGTTGAGGCACTACCTTTGGTATTTAGTTTTGTGATTAAAACGTATCCTGTTTTTCTATCGACTAAAGTATTAATTCCTGGCTTGTGGTCTCTAGATTCTACCGTATCGCTTTCCCAGTCTCCGATACGAGCTCTCTTGGTAACAATGTCTGGTCGAGTATCAATTAACTTGCCGGGGAGCATCCTAACTCGCTTAGTAGCTCTAAAACCCTTACCCAGACGAACTTTTCTTTTCCTTCGAAGATATGGACGAAGATCCTCTGTTAATCCGAATCTGGAGTAGCCATTGCCTCCACGATAGAATTGAGCATAGATGTATTGATAGATAGCTTCATGGGATATTTTTTGGTTAATCGCCTTCTTGATCCTTCCCGATATTTGTTCAGGAGACCAACCTTCTTTTAGATGGTCGACGACATATACTCTGATGGCTTCATTCTTTAGACGGTCATGACGACCACGGCTTTTACGTTTAGTCAGAGCTCTTTCCTGGGCTACTCTAGGAGTATATGTGTTGCGACAATCCGGGAAGTTTCGTTTTAGTTCTCTTGATACTGAGGAGGGCGAACGATTTACTGCTTTGGCTATCGACCTGATGGACTTTCTTTCCCACCACATCAACTGGATCTGTTCCCGCTCCTCAATTGAAAAATGCTGGTATTTCATACACTTCTATTATACAGAAGTGTTGCACTTACTTGTTGAACCTAAGAAAACCGACCTTTTGAGCCGGTTTTATCTATCCCTAAAAGCGAAGGTCATGGCACTTTTTACATACCCGCAGGCAAGAAAATTTATGAAAGTGAGATTAGGATTTATCCAAAATAATAGGTCGAGCGCCCCGCCTATCGTAATGATGGACGGGGAGGCAAGCGTGGGTTACCTGTGATTTTGGTTTAAATCCTTATTGAGCTAAGTATATTTTTGAAGACGAGGACTGGATGGAAAAAGTGTTATGGCCTTCGCTTTATCTGCGAGGGGGTTTCATCGTCAAACTAATCTTTCCCATATCATCAACCCCCTTAACCCAAACATGGATTTTCTGGCCCATCTTTAATATATCGGTAACTTTATTTACTCTTTGGTCACTCATCTCGGAAATGTGGACCATCCCGTCTTTGCCCGACATTATCTCCACGAAAGCTCCAAAATCTCTGATGCTGACTACCGTTCCATCAAACTCATCCCCGGCTTTTACTTCATAGGTTACTTCCGCAATTAGAGCCAAGGCCTTTTTCATTCCCTCCGGAGTCATTGAGGTGACAAATACCGAACCGTCATCTTCAATATCAATTTCAGCTCCTGTTTGTTCAATAATTTCATTAATTATTTTTCCACCCGGACCAATAAGAGCGCCAATCTTGGCAGGATTTATTTTAACCGTCTGTATGCGGGGAGCATGGGCAGATAATTCGCTTCTCGGTGTTGGAATTGCCTTGGTTATGACATCCAAAATCTCCAAACGAGCCTTGAGTGCCTGCGCCAATGTTTCCTCAACTATTTTTGGAGTAATACCATCAACTTTTACATCCATCTGCATTCCGGTAACTCCGTCTTTTGTTCCTGCAACTTTCAAATCCATATCACCATGGTGGTCTTCCGGGCCTTGAATATCTGTCAGGATTTTATATTTCTCTCCTTTTTCATCAAACATCAATCCCATAGCAATACCGGCAGCGGGGGATTTAATCGGTACTCCACCGTCCATCAAAGCCAGAGTGGAACCACAGACAGATGCCATAGATGAAGAACCATTGGAAGAGAGAATTTCAGAAACCAAGCGAATGGTATAAGGAAACTCGTCTTTGTTTGGAATAATCGGTTCCAATGAGCGTTCCGCCAAATAACCGTGTCCAATTTCTCTACGACCAAGGGCTCCGACTCGTTTTACCTCTCCAGTTGAGTATGGAGGAAAACTGTAGTGATGCATAAAACGCTTTTTAGTGAGATTAATTTCCATCGTTTCAAGCCACTGTTCCATTCCTGGTGCAGCAAGAGTCAAAATAGACAAGGCTTGAGTTGTTCCGCGATTAAATAATCCCGAACCATGTGTATGAGGCAAAATTGAAGTATCGGCAGAGAGAGCACGAAGTTGATCAATTTTTCTTCCATCGGGACGCTTTTCTTCTTCCAGAACGTTTTTGTGAACCATCCGGTCAATTTCTTCTTCAAAAATCACGCTCACCTCGCTTAATTTTTTAGCCAGAGTTAAGTCTGCGGGATAAGTAGCCTTAAAATGCTCCATAAGCTCTGATTTAATTTTTCCGATTCCCTCATAAAGTTCGTCCTTGCCTTTGCCTGGAAGATAAAGAGCCACTCTAAGCTTGTCTTCGGTAAGTTTGCGGACTTCTTCAACTAAGGTTTTATCGTGTTCAGCGATAACCAATGCTTTCTTTGTTTTTCCTCCGCCAGCTGGCGGATTCGCAGCAATCTTTTTCTGAAAATCAATTAACGGTTTAAAAGCTTCAAATCCTGCCTTAATGGCATCGGCCATATCTTTTTCAGGCACGATCTTCGCGCCGGCTTCAATCATGTTTATTCTGTTTTCAGTTCCGGCAACAACGATATCAAAATCACTGGAAATTCGCTCAGCATAGGTTGGATTAAATACCAATTTACCATCAACCTTTCCTACTCTTATTCCGGCAATTGGCCCATCAAAAGGTATGTCCGATATCATCACAGCAAGAGACGCACCAAAAAGAGCCGGCATATCCGGATCATTAACACCATCAAAAGAGAGGACTGTGGCTACGATTTGAATCTCGTTTCTGATTTTATTATTAAACCTCGGCCTTAAAGGACGATCAATCAATCGACCGGCAAGGATGGCTTCTTCCGAAGGCCGACCATCGCGCTTCATCCACTTTGAACCCTTAATCTTTCCTGCAGCGTAATACTTTTCTTCGTATTCAACTTGAAGAGGGAGATAATCAACTGCTTTTTCACTGACAGACATGGTGGCATTGACCATAACCGTGGTTTCACCATATTGAACAACGCAAACACCGTTAGCTTGTCCACCAAGACGACCAAGTTCTACTTTTAACGGTTTCCCAGCGAATTCTTGGGAATATGTTTTAATTTCCATTTTAAAATACAAATAAATAGGGAGGTGAGTAACGTCTATCCTTTTGAGACAGAGATTCTGGCCTTGCAACTAATGGATACCCCATGAATCGCAGGGCCAAAGCCCCATATGTTTTAGTTCCTCACGACCAATTTTATTTGTTAAATTACTTTAATAATATTTTTTCTTTCAATTCCTCCAAATCTGTAAAATTATTGGCAACATCTATCAATTTTGAACTGGTGCTTCTTTTAAATCCAACCGCTTCCACTATCAATCCACTGAACTTTAGGTATTCAACCAATGGCTCGTAATCACCATCTCCAGAAACCAGAACCACGACATCAAGTTGCTTAGATAAACTAATCGCATCTACAGCCACCGCCACATCCCAATCACCCTTTTTCATCCCGCCAGGAAATATCTGAAGGTCTTTGGATTTTAACTCATAACCAGCCTTTTCAAGAGCATCAAAAAAAGCTTTTTCCTCCTCGGTATCGGACTTAACGACATAAGCAATAGCTCTAACCAACTGTCTATTGGCAGTAGCCAACTTCAAAAGTTCACGGAAATTTACCCGTGACTTATAGAGGTTTTTCGCCGAATGATACATGTTTGAAACGTCGACAAAAACACCAATTCTGTGATTCTTTCTTTGGGGAACTGTTACTTTGTGCATGTTACTTATCTAATCCCAACTTCTTTACAACTGAAGCGTGTCTTTTGGGGGCTTCTCTTTTGAGATAATCTAAAAGTCGTTTTCTTTTGGACACCATCTTTAAGAGACCGAGACGAGAGGAGTTGTCTTTGCCATGTTTCTTAAGGTGTTTGGCTAATTGTTCAATTTCTTCCGTAAACAAAGCAATCTGTGCTTCAGCAGACCCTGTGTCCTTGTCGTGAATCTTGACCTTGTCTATGACTTTTGTTTTTTCTTTTGGAGTAAGCATATTGGTTTAACGCTAAGATATATTAGCATGTTTAAAATTAATTTGCAAACCGTTGCTTGACCTTAATCGTTTCCGACCTTTTGGATTGCGCCTTCGGTCTTCTTCGGACAAATGCTTAAATTAATCCTCAATTTGCTTAACAAATTTCAGCAACCGTTCCTCCGCCGAAGAGGCGGATTTTCCGGCTAAAATTTGTTATCTAAGCAAATTATCAGTTAATTTAAACATTATGTGGTCATTCGACCATTGCTCCGCTTCGCGGGTTATGACCCTCGAAACCAAGCGGTCGGAAACGACTAAGGTCTTCGCTTAAATTTTAAGAGTTAAAAAACCCACTTTATTTGTGGGTGGTACGCTTTTTAGCGTGTCTTTTCGACAACCTTGAACATCTTGCTGAGTGTTTCTCCAGTCGACGAAATAGGCTACTGGTAACATTGATTCCGGGACCAGAAAAAGGATTATATTCCACGGCGACAACCTTTCTACACTTACCGCATTTGATAATGGTATCATCCCCATACTCAGAAAAAATATAGGCCATTTTATATCCTCAATTAAGGTTAAAACAACTGTATAGATTATAAACTTTTCTGCCCTAGTGTCAAAACTTAAAACCTATCGCTTCTATGTCGCTTTAACGAAACACAATGAATGTTTAGAGCGACCCAGCTATATACCCACAGGGAGAACCTGCGCAGGCGTTTCGGCTTGGTTCTGCGAAACACCGAGCATGTAGATAGCGCCGAGCTCGTCCCGACTGAAAGTCGAGGATCCTCGATTGCCAAGCAATCGGGACTGGAGCGAGGCGACTATCGGTCGAGTCGGGGGTATGTGGCTGGGAGCGA